>ERZ773069.42-NODE-42-length-90137-cov-39.136620_pt1 | contig 90137 bp, 77 predicted proteins | sample MGYA00580619_ERZ773069 | MGnify/ENA primary metagenome ERZ773069 (study PRJEB29015, sample SAMEA2738007) | human oral metagenome | biome: human oral; feature: human-associated habitat; material: dental | place: China | collected 2108 ...
GGTAGAAGAAGGTGCTTCCCGAGAAATCGTATTCAAAGTCTGACCATGCCCCCGGGGTATTTTCTTCTGGACCTTGTAAGCGGTCGTGAATTTCTTTAATAATACTGAGGCGAACGTCTGCTTCAGAATCTAACGTCGCTTTGTCTGCATAAAATTTTTCTTTTTTATCTTTATATATTCCCTTAGGCGTGGGGGTGGGATTAGATAACTCATCATAATGAGAAGCAAGAGTAAACGGGGAGCGGATATAGGCGCAGAGGTTATTGATAATAACCTGTCCTTCTTTGAGTCTGTCTTCATATTTTTCTATAGACTCGTCTTCAAGCCATTCATCCACGAGTCCAACAAGTGTGTATACACCGCCCATACGAATAGGTGCTTTCTCATCACCTAGCTGTTCTACCGCTTTGGTGTACCGTTCACGTCGGTCTGCCCTGACCTGGCGCAGGTGCTCTCTATCGTTCTTCTCTTTGTCCTGGTCGTTCTTGAGCTTTTCGTTATTGTTTTTGCGAAAAGTTTCGATAAGACCTACCACCGCGATAGCTCCACCGGTGATATAGAGAAAAGCTAACCGGAGGTTGCTCTGAGCCAGTAAGACGGGGGCACTCTTATCGTTGGCTGGTTCTCTAGGGGTTTCAAAAACTTGCTGTGGGATAGAGAGAGCACACGCTAGCCCGGTACTAGTAATCAGCAGAATAGCAATAGGCAGCCACCACCGTTTTACCCATAACCATACTTTGCACAACCATCCAGGTTGCTTTACATCAGACTGTTTTTTATCGCTCATAGCTGAGTAGACTCCTTGTGGTGAGTGTGTGCATGTACCACCCTACCGTATCTTCAGCTCGCCTTTCAGATTTTCCTGAATTTTGACCCAAGGTTTACCTGCAAATCTTTGTTGAGCGGGCAGGTAACGGCCCGGCCCTGCGGGTATTCAGAGGTCGTTGCGGGGTGAACCCTGTAGCAGAAACACCTAGCCACGTCAGAGCAGGGTCAAACTCATAGGGGTAAACGGCACCGTAGAATCTTGATGTTCTCATACGGAAGGAAGTGGAGACCGTGAATCCTTCGGGCAGCTAGTTATTCTTTTCTTCTGGTGCTGTGCCCTCCACTTTTACTGTGGTGGCTTCCCCCCGCCATTCGTAGAGCTCTTTGTTAAGAGCTTGCAGCTTTTTCAAGAGTTCTTCCTTTTCTTTGGGGTCTTTCACCTCAAAAAGTTCGTTCTGTATTTTTTCTATTTCTTGGAATTTATATTCAAGGTATTCTTTCTGTTCTGAAGTGAGGATTTTACATCCAAGAGGTAAGCCTTCAGAATTTAGATTAATAGGATAACCTTTATCTATATCTACTGTGAAATCATTATTATGTGACCCAAAAAGCGTGTTTTTATGGTTTGTCTTGTCATAAAATTGAGGGGCGCGGTTTGTAAAACAAGAAGAGCTGTTACTGTATTTGTCTTTACCAAAATAAGTTTTACTATAAAAAATAGACCTGCTGAAGTCAGCATCACCCCCGTAGGTGGAGCTGTTGAAGTTAGCCCCGCTCTTGTAGGTGGAGCTGTTGAAGTTAGCCCCGCTCTTGTAGGTGGAGCTGCTGAAGTCAGCCAAGGCCTGGTAGGTGGAGCGGCTGAAGTCAGCCAAGGCCTGGTAGGTGGAGCGGCTGAAGTTAGCCCCACCCTTGTAGATGGAGCCGCGGAAGTCAGCCCAGCCCTTGTAGATGGAGCCGCGGAAGTCAGCCCAGCCCTTGTAGATGGAGCCGCTGAAATAAGCCCCGCCCTTGTAGGTGGAGCCGCGGAAGTCAGCCCAGCCCTCGTAGGTGGAGCCGCGGAAGTCAGCCCAGCCCTCGTAGGTGGAGCCACTGAAATTAACAGGTTTTGTGTAATAGGATTTTGTGAGGTCTACAGGGTAGAAGAAGGTGCTTCCCGAGAAATCGTATTCAAAGTCTGACCATGCCCCCGGCGTGTTTTTGTCTGGGTCCTGTATGCGGTCGTGAATTTCTTTAATTATACTGAGGCGAACGTCTGCTTCGGAATCTAATATGGCTTTGTCTACGTAGAATTCTTCTTTTTTATCTTTATAACTCCCCTCAAGCGAAGGGGCATCTTCAGATAACTCATCATAATAAGAAGTAAGAGTAAACGGGGAGCGGATATAGGCGCAGAGGTTATTGATGATAACCTGCCCCTCTTTAAATCTTTCATCATCGGATAGGCTCTTTTCTTCAAGCCACTCATCTACGAGCCCAACAAGTGTATATACGCCACCCATACGAACAGGCGCTTTCTCATCGCCCAGCTGCTCTACCGCTTTGGTATACCGCTCCCGACGTTCTGCTTTACGTTCCTTGAAAGCATTTTCATCGAATTGCCGGATCTGTTCTTTGAGAACTTTCGTCTGATGTTTTTGGTTTTCGAGGGCGGCATTAATATCTGCATTTGCTTTGGTGCGGTCATTAGTATTCTTGCGGTAGGTTTCAAGTAGACCGAGTGCGGCGATCGCACCGCCGGTCGTGTACAGGAGCGCTAAACGTAGGTTACTTTGTGCAAGAAGCTGCTCAGCCGTTTTCTCTTGGAAAAAGATAACCGGTAGAAAAATCATGAGAAGTAGGCCAAGTGCCGCCCCACTAACCAGAAGCCAGGGAAAAGCCTTCTCAAACCAGGCCATAAACTTGGTTTGCTGATATACCTCTGGACTATCAGACGATTTAGTCTCTACATCTTCGCGTTCTTTAGGCATCGATTATCTATTCCTTATGAGTGAGTGGTGTGTTCCTTTTCTACCCTACCGTAGATAAGCTCATCCATACGGGAAATTTAGTTGCTAAGCGGCAGGGTAGTAATGTCCTTCCGGCAGGTTCGTAGCTCTTCATTGACCCACTCCAACTTCTCCTGAAGCTCTCGCCGCTCTTGTGGGACCTGCGAGTCACGAAGAGAAGTTCGCGCCTCATACACCTCCCGGAACTTTGCCGCAAGATAGTCTGCCTGTTCTGTAGACAGGAAACCGCATCCCAGCGGAAGACCCTCAGATCCGAGAGCTATAGAGTAACCACTATCCTCAACCACAAAATCATTGCTGGATGAGCCAAATAACGTTGCCCGCGCATCCCTCTCAGCAACAAAACAGGGTGCGCTCTGAACAAACCGCGAAGGATACGGATCCCCGAAAAAGTCGGTACCAAAATTCAGGGCATCGCAGAAAACAGACCCGTACAGGGAAACCGCGCCCTCAAAGACAGAATCACTCACAAAAACTGAGCCTCGGTACAGCGAACCGTCGAACCCGGTCTCGCCCCGATAAGTAGAGCTATAGAATAAAGCCTCATCGTAGTAGAGAGACTGATCGAAGAAGACCGAACCACCGTAAACAGAATCGTGGCAGGAAACCTCACCATAGTAAACAGACCAGCTGAAACGCGCCGAATCATGGTACGTAGACCCGCTCCACTGGGCTTCACCACAATAGGTTGAGTTGTTGAAGAAAACCCAATCGTAGTACGTAGAATCGACAAAATAGGCGCTTCGTTCATAAGTAGAACCGCTGAACTCGGCGCTAGCGTAGTATGTGCACCCGCTGAAATCAACGGAATTCTGGTACCAGGAATCCTTCATATCAACCGGGTAGAAGAAAACACTATTCGAGAAATCGTACTCAAACCCAGACCACGAGCCTTCTACATAATTCCTTCTGTCACCCTGAGGAAAATGGCGCAACCGGCGGTGAATTTCCTGCAAAGCCTGCTGACGAACCTTTGCTTCTGCCAGAAGCTCCGCTTTGTGTACGGAAAACTCTTGGTGGTTCTCCCTGTACACACCGTGCGGGCTGGGCTTATCCTGCGAGAGCTCATCGTACCGAAATGCCAGCTCGAAAGGGGAGCGGATATAGGCGCAGAGAATATCAACGATGCGCTGCCCCTCCGTGTGCTTTTCTTCCGCCTGTAACGCTTGGTCGGCAAGGTATTCATCCGCCAGCCCCACGAGGGCGTGCACCGCGCCCAGCCGTGTGTATGAGTGGGCAGAGTCAAGTAGTTCAACGGCTTTTAGGTAGCGTTCCTGCCGTGAGGTTTTTAAAGTTGACGTATTATTCATGAGACTAGAAATTTTTTCGTGAGGGTTAGATATATACACTCCTACACTAATCTACAACCTCTTTATTTCATGGTGAATCTCAAAATCTTGAGATATAACCCAAGAGTCCTTTTGTGTACACTTGACTTACTCGATGTCTGGACATGTGGCTGTGAGATCATCTTTCCTGCTATCCATCCACCCACATATGGATTGCAGGTCCTCTAGAGACATCTTTGGGAATGATGGTAGATTTTTTATAGAATCAAATATTTTATGGAATAGATAGTTAATTTCCTTTTTCTGTTCTCGGGTCACAGGGGTGCATGAATTGGGTAATTTTGATGAATTTAGAATTATGTTATAAGGGCTATCTGTGCGGGCGTGAAAAGTATTGTTTTTAGCATTAAATAATGTAGTATATTGTACATATTCAAGATCTATCTCAAATAGAGGAGGCTCAATATTGTAGGTGGAAAATTCAAAATATGCAGGTTTATGAAATATTGATCCATAAAAATTCACCCAACTATCATAAGTTGATGAACCGAACCTGGCTTCCTTAGCATAAGTGGACATCCTAAAATCAGAACCTTTATGATATTTTGAATACCTGAAATTGGCATAACCAGTATACAGTGAGGAATTGAAGTAGGCATTACCGTGGTAGGTTGAATATTTAAAGTTAACTGAGCCAAGGTAGTATGAATCATTAAAATCTACACTATTTTTATACACTGACTCACCGAAATCAATAGAACCACAATAAAGTGATTTTCTAAATGATGCTTTTCTTTCGTAATTTGATTTTTTGAAATTTCCTCCACCGTAATATAGGGATTCGATAAAGTGTGCATAATCCATATAAGTAGAACCTTCAAAATTGACCTCTTTGTAGTATGAAGATCCACTAAAATCAACGCTTCCTCTATATGTAGAGTAGCTGAAATTGGTTTCTTCTTTATATGTAGAGCTATTGAAGTTAATTGATTTATTATAGTGCGCCCCACTAAGGTCTACAGGGTAAAAGAAATTTATTCTTGAAAGATCATAGTTAAAATCTGACCATGCTCCTCCAAGGTTCTCATTGTTACTATCCGGGGAGCTCTGTAGATGTTCGCGGATTTTTTGTATAATACTTATGCGAACAGCTTTTTCCGCCTTAAAACTTTCTTGATCTTCGTAAAAATTTTGGTGGTATTTATCCTCCTGGTAACTTCCATTAGGATCATTTTGTGATAGCTCCTTATATTTTGACTCTAAAGTGAATGAAGAGCGTATGTAGGCGCATAGAACATTTATGATAACTTGACCTTCCTCAAGCCGCTTTTGATAATCTAAGTATTTTTCTTTAAGCCACTCGTCTATAAGGTCGGCAAGAGCATGAACTCCCCCTAGGCGAACGTGTGCGTTTTTGTCCCAAAGTTTTTCTACGCCATCTATATACTTTTTACGCCTATTATCCTGACGGATAGTGAAAGAATCTTCGGTAGATTTATGAATATTCTCTTCTAAGATTTTTATGCGAATTTTTTGAGAGTTAAGGTATCTTTTTTGTTGCCTTAGATTTAACAGTAGCAACCCAAAAATTATGGCAAAGGTAATGCAGATTATCGTAATCCGTAGAGATAATTGTGCCTGCACTGTAGAGAGTAGCATATCACCAGATAGATTCGACGTTGAGTATATCCATTCAGGCGCAATATATATACATAATAAACTGATTATCATTATAGTAGCTATGAGAAACAATATATATGATCTTATAGATTTGTGGCTGGTAGGAGTAGGTGTTTCCCTTACAGGGGTAGAACTTGTAGAGTTATATTTCTCTACCATAATATGGTGAGTTCCTAACGACTTGGTGATTTCTTTCTGCATTCTACCCTACCGCACTTTTCGGGTACGCCACAGGATTTTCTAGTTGCTGGTTCGTACATTCGTTGCCGTCTCGTGAACAACAAACTTAGGGAGTCTCAGGGGTCATATGTTCCCGGAACCACGCATCCCAGGCAGCCTCTGTATCGCCAGAGGATGGGGTATCCGGTGCACTCATGGGGCGATCCGCTAACCCTTCACCAACCTGAGTTGCCGAATCTCGCCACACCAGTACATCCGTGAGGAAATTCCGAAGCCTTCCGCGCAATTCCTTGCGTTTACCTGCATCTCCGGTCTGGCGCATCTCTTCTAGAATCTGCGAGAGCTCCTGCTCATGCTCGGTAAGATACTCCACTTCGGCAGAACTCATGAACCAGCAACTAAGCGGAAGCCCCGAAGTTTTAGCCTCCACACTGGCAAAAGTGTTCTGATCAGACCCAAAAATAGAAGCCACATCATCCTCGTTCGTGCCTGAAACGAAGATCGGTTCTTGGACGTAATCACATGCCCTCGCATCGACTGTCTGCGCATACACAGACCCCAGATAAAGAACCGCACCGTCGTATGAAGACCCGCTAAAATCGCTCTGGTCTGCATACACGGAAAAACTGAAATCCGCATTTCCTCGATAAACAGATTGGTGGAATATTGCCGCCCCGCCATAGAAAGAATTCTTAAAAATAGCCTGTTGCCTATAATGCGAAGAACTGAAATCACAGCCCGCACGGTACGTCGAGGCACTAAAATCGGCAGAACCGCTATACGAAGAATCGGTAAAACCCGCCCAACCATCAAAGGCGGAACCCTTGAAGCTCGCCGTTTCACCGTAGGCGTTTCCCATAAAATCGTTAGCGCCGTGATAGAGCGAACCCGAAAAATCGGCATTCCCAGCGTAATACGAACCGTTAAAAGCCGTGTCCTCATGATAATTAGAGCGACACAACAGGGCACCCTGCGCGAAGAATGAGCCGCTAAACTGCACCCGTGAGAAATACGTACACCCCGCAAAATTCGCGGTCTCGCCCCAGAAAGTCCGTACAAAATCAACCGGGTAAAAGAACACACTACCCGAAAAATCATACATAAACTCAGACCAGTTCCCTGGAACAACGCACTCGCGCTCCGGGTATCCATGAGGTAACTCCGCTACACCATCAGCTAGGGACCACCGCATACGATCGCTGATCTTCTCGATAAGTGTCTGCCGAATATGCGCCTCCTCCCGGAAAGCCGCACGGTCGGCGCTGAATTTCTTAGGCGAGTCAGCGTAAAATCCGGTTAGTTCCTCTCTGTTCAACTCGTAGTAGTGTGAAGTGAGTTCAAAAGGGGCGCGGATGTAGGCGCAGAGAACATCAACGATGCGCTGGCCCTCCGTGCGCTTTTCTTCCGCCAATAAGGATTCATCGGTAAGGTATTCATCCGCCAGCGCCACGAGTGCGTGCACCCCACCCAGCCGTGTGTACGAGTGGGCAGAGTCAAGCAGTTCGACGGCTTTTAGATAGCGTTCCTGCCGTGATGTATTCAGGGTATTCTCGTCTCTGGCGGTCATGGCGGGTTGCTCCTTGCGTGGTGGTTGGGGCGTGCCCCTTCACCCTACCGTATCCTTGTTCGCCGCCTCCGGATTTCAGCCGCGAAAAAAGGCTCTTTATCCGAATAAAGAGCCTTTTTACGCAGGACGCGCAAGAGACAGGGGAGAGAGCCCCTAAACCCCTACCTGCTGGCGGTCTTGCTCCTGCAGCGGGATTGTCGTTATTTTCTCACGCCAGGCGTGCAGTTCCTCAACAGTAGACTTCAACCTGCCCGAAAGCTCCCTGGTCAGCTCTAGCCTATCGGTGCTGCGCGCATCGTCGCCGTGAATATGCTGGGTGATCTCGTGCAACTCGTCGTTTTTATGCGCCAAATACTGCCGATGCTCCACAGCCAGCGGCGGGCACTCGCTCGGCAGCCCGGAGGCACCGGTATCGATAGCGTAGCCCTGCCCCAGCGAGAAGACATTCTCCGTCGGTGCGAAGAACGAAATATACTGCGCCCACGCCTCAACATTCATGAAAGCGGGCGCCGCGCCAGTAAAGACAGAACCCTGGAAGGTCACCGCATTGCTATACACGGAACCCCTAAAGAGTGCCTTGTCGGCATACGTCGAGTTCTGGAACCCCGCCAGACCGTAGTACAGCGAGCTCGTGTAATTCGCCCATTTGCTGTACACCGAACCCTGAAAATCAGCCCAACCGTTATAAACAGACCGGCGGAAATACACATCGCCACCGTAACGGCAGTTATTAAAATGCACGTCGTCCGTGTAGACAGACCCGCTGAAATCCGCCCGATGATAGGTGCAGTCGCCAAAACTCGCCACCCGTGTGTAGACGGAGTTATGAAAGTTCGCCTGATTATGATAGACGGAGTTGTTGAAGGTTACCGCGCCGGTATAGACGGAGTTATGGAAGTTCGCCTGATTATGATAAACAGAACCGCTGAAATCCGCCGAGCCAAGGTACGTTGAGTTACGGAACACCGCCCAGTTGCGGTACGTGGAATTCACGAAAGTTGCCGCCTCATGGTACGTAGATCCGCTAAAGTTCGCCTGATCCAGGTACAGGCTGCCGCTAAAGTCTGCGGTGCTGCGGTATACGGAATCGTTCAACGATGCCGCACCGTGGTACGAAGACCCGCTAAAGTTTGCGTGCGCCAGATAGGTAGAACCGCGGAAATCCGCCCAGTTACGGTAGATCGTGCCGCTAAAATCGGCTTCGTGCATGTAGGTGCACCCACTGAAATCGGCGGTCTTATTGAAGAAGACTCGACTGAATTCGATGGGGTAGAAGAAGGTGCTTCCCGAAAAATCGTATTCAAAGTTCGTCCACGGGCCGTCCTGGTATCCGCCCGCATCCGAGGGGGCGCGCAGACGGTCACGGATCTGCTGCATCAGACCGAAACGCAGCTCAGCTTCTTCACGCATAAGGGCGCTCTTCGCGTGAAATGCGCCGTGTGCAAACTCTAAGGCGTGCGGGTCAAAAATCGGCGGAGACTGAATGTACCCGCTGATCTTATTGACAATGCGCTGCCCCTCCTTATTGCGGTCTTCGTAGCTTAAAGTTTCGTCCTCAAGGCATTTATCGACAAGCGCAAGAAAGGTATAGAGACTTTTCTGCCGCGTTTTCGCATTCTGATCCTCAAGCTGAGCGGTAGCTTGCTGGTAAATAGACTCGCGTTCTGCACGTGTAACGCCAAAAATATCAACGCTTTTGTGGGCGACCGTCGCCACGCTTGGCCGGTTCCGGCGGGTAAATACAATGAGTGCGAGAACTGTGAGCACACCGCCGATCGCATACAGCACAAGTGAGAGAGTGGTTTGTTTGGTGAGGAATGGAATAATAATTGCGGCTATCACGCAAAGAATCGCACATATAAGAATCGACCAGGCGATAGGTCTGGCAATCCGCGGCTTAGAAGGCTCTAAAAGCGGCGGTTCTGTAATGCTTTGTATGCGTGACTCTGCGTTGAGGCGGTGGTCGTCCATGACGGGGCTCCTTGTGGCGAGTGGGTGTCTAATGCCGTACTTGTCGTAGAGCTAGTCTTCAGCAGGAATTTTACACCTTTAAGTTGAATCTGAGACACCCCACGCCATATAAACAGTGTTCCAATATTCCGTGACAAGGCGTTATTTTGGTAACACTGCACTTAACAGGCGGAGCTTTTACCCGCTCTTATGCGCTGTTACGCGCGAGAATATGCGGGGTGGATAAAATCCAGAAGCGAAGACCGTGTTCCTGTTCCCGATGTAATTTTTCGCTCCCACTTTGGTGTCCCTGCGAAAAGTTTCAGACAGAGAGTGAGCACCCGACGGAAGAACGAACGTCGGGTGCTCACTAGGGAGGTGCTCTCACTGACACTGTGCGAGGGTCTGGAGGGGTCTACCCATCCCTCCGTACCGCGTGCATGTAAAACGTCAAGCACGCCACAAACTCAAGGGGCACGATTGTGAGCGTCCACAGCGCATCCAGCGCCAGGTTACCGCTCGTGAGCAGTCGGAACCACAGCGGAGAAACCGCCACACACAGTACCGCGCCTAAAGCATTGACGGACCGCACCAGCCCGGTGCCCATCCGAAAATTGAAGCACACGTTCGCAACAATATGCCCCAGCGCGTATACCAGAATGAACTGCCCCATCGGGTGGAACAGTATGTGGCTCCAGTCGCTAGTCAAATCGCCACTCACCAGAAGCGCGAAGAACGTCATCACATACGGGAGTACCATAAACAGAACGCGTACCGTGTACCCCACGGATGCCAACGTATGCCTGAAGGTAACCTCACCCGAGCCACGCTGCGGGATGCCGTGCGCACGCTCAACGCCGCCTAAGGCGGTGTACGCTCCCGCAGATGCTGCTCGTGTGCTCATGATTCCCCCAAAATATGGTTCGCAAGCATGTCTGGTGTATAGGTTGAGTTTCTATACTATGCCTTTGCGGCATTAAAAACCCTCATACTCAGGGATGATTTATCAAAACTTAATGTTCGTAAGCTAAATACAGCTCAGATATACACATGTTCAACCGAGGGTCTGAAGGCGCTATACCGGGGAAGAAGCACGAGTGTCTAGTAAACAAGGCATGACGTCACAGTCTGTAACAAATCGGCTGATTAGGCAGGCTTCTCTAAGACTAGAAGTGTCTGCAGTCCTTTGACGGGGTACACAGGCATTTAGTCCCAAACCGTGCCAGCCGATAGTTTTCCGCCGTAGAGTCTGGCATTTTCACAAGGGTGTATACAAAAGTCGGATGCGCCAGGACCGTGCCCGGCGCATCCGACCTTAGACTGTGAGAAAACGACCGCCTATTCGCGTGCTAACCTCTCGGGTTCAACGTCGTCCTTCGGCTGCTCGATAATCGAGCGAGCCGAAGCAATAATCACGCTCAGAATAATATCCGCCATGATGAAGATATAGGCCCCGGCTGAAGAATCTTCACCCGACCAGCCAGCATAGACGATCGCTGTGACGATCAGCAGAATAATACCCAATCCGGCGCTAATTCCATTTAGGATGCGCATGCCCTTCGTAGACTTCGAGCGCACCGCGAAAATGCACGCCGCAATCTGCACGAGCATATACACTGCGCCGCCGTAGCCGAGCATCATGTTGAAGGTTCCGCCGCCACCAAAGCCGAAGCCATACATCACCAGGCATGCGGCAAGCAGAACGGTACGAATCGCGGTCACCGTAACAATGGTCTTGAGCTCGCGCGAACGTTTCTGCTCGGGGGTTTTCTCGGCACCCGCAGGCACCGCCCCTGTAGTTGCGGCTATCTGACCGCTTGCCGGTGCTCCGACCGATACCGCTGGGGTGTTCGCCGTAATGATCGGAATTGCGGATGCGGGCATGGTGTCTTCATACACCTTCTTAGCCCCGGTTTTCTCTGTGGAAGCCTGTGCCTCGGATGCGGTGGAGTCGGCAGGGGCACTATACCCGCGCTCTGCCCGAGCGGCAGACATCGTATCGGCGATGGACGGGAATGCGCCCTGTTCCTGGGCCTGGGCAGGAAGCTGGCGGGTCCTCACGTCTTCCGCGTCGCCAGCCTCGTCAGCATCCGGGCGCGAGATGGACTGCGGAATGTTATCGGCAGGTTCAGCCTCCGGTGCCTCCGCGTGTGCGACGGCGGGTTCAGGAGCCTCAGAATCCTGTGGTTTCTCCGAAAGATATGAGCTTAGCGGGCCCTGCTCAGGTCGGCTCTGCACCGGCAGCTGACGGGTCTGAGTATTTTCGTGGTGAACAGCCTCGTCAGCGTCCGGGCGCGAAATGCTCTGGGGAAGCGCCTCCGCAGGGGTGTTCGTATCGATCTCAACGGCGGCGGGTTGAGCGCTCTCGGCCTCGGCAGGCTGGGGCTTTGAGGTCTGCGAACCCCACGGTGTGGACTGGGTAGCGTGAGCGCTCTCGGCCGGGGAATCCTCGGCAGGTTTCTGAGCGGACTCTTGAGTCTTCGCGTCTTGCGGATCCTGCGCTGCCTGCGAGGTCTGGGTGTGCGCATCCGGCCCGGCATCCTGAGGGGGCAGCGAGTTTTGGGCAGGTGATTCTTCCTGCGCGTGCTGCACAGTCGTCGAAGTCTGAGAGCGTCGAGGATTGCTGAAAGGCGCACCTCCCTGGTGGTGCGAATCCTGTATGCGCTCAGAGGTATGAGGATTCTTATCGCTCATCGTGTCTCCCTCGGATGCTGTGGCTGGTGTTAAAGTCTGTGGGCAGGTGTTGAGCCGGTGCGGGCGGGGTGGTTTTCCGCCTAGAAAATCCAGCGGGTGCTAGGCACCGGTAAGAGCTCAGCTAAGGCGCGGTCAGCGGTATGGCTAGGCTGCGAACTGGAATTTCGCGGGATAACCTCTGCAATAGTACCCAAAACGGGCACGAGTTGCCTAAACACCCCGGAAATATTGGGCTCTTTAAGGATAGCGAGAGATATCTCCAAGTCAGCGTACAACACGAAGTTACCTTGCACAACACCATATGTATAGTCGAGCTTGAGCCTGCAGTCGGATGCGCGGCAGGCACCCTCTTTCGGGTGTGTGCATCGCCCGGAAAGCCCGGTGAATCTTCGCCCGCGGTACCGTAGGCATGAAGCCGACGGCGGGTAGAAGAAGCTGAACACGCCTAAAATAGATGCACTGTAAAGTAAATTATTATAGCCGCATCCACGCAAGAAACCTGTGCATGCCACCTGTGCGACACGCATAAAGCACGCGAAATTCCCTTACAGGCGCTCAGCCAGCCGAGTCTTAACGCTGACTAGGCGTTATGGTCTGCGGAGCGTGCTGTACTTTGTTGCCCAAGCGCATCCACAGGTATTTGACACCCCATGCCGTGCCGACCGCTACCGCGAAAGGTGCATACGCCCGCCAGTCTTGCCCGGCGAACCCGAGAATCAGGGCGCAGGCGCTCAGCGGGGCGTTCATCGACAGGCTCAGGAAAGTGACCGCGCCCAGCAGCCCGGCGGTCCCGAGAAGTTCTGATGCATGAAGCGCTCCCGCGCCCGGTTGAAGCTGAGTCAGCGTCGGGAACACGAGGATTAGAGCGCCCGTAAGCACGAAACCGCAGGCGGAACCCAGAGCCAGCCCCGGTGTGAGCGTGCCCCCGTAGGCGCCGTTACGCAGGCTCGCCACCACCAGGATCGCTTTGGCTGCCAGCAACGCGAGGGCATAGAGAAGCGCCTGGCCTAAGGTGGTAGCGTCAAGCCTGCTGGAGCTCGAAGATAAACCGGATGCGGCATCGAAAATATGCTGGGTCAGCGGGCGGCCGTTCCCCAGAATCTCCGGCAGGAAAATCGAGGTCACCGCCACCAATACAAGTACCAGGGGAAGCCGCCAGAGCAAGTTCCGATTCGTGGTCTTGCGGCTCTCTGCGCGTTGAGACGCCGCCCGGAACCACAGCGCCAGGGGAGTGATAGCCAGACCAAGAACAACCGCGAGCAGCAGCGATTCACCGGTGGTCTGCAGCTGCGGGACGGGGTAGGTGGGCGCATCCGGAATCACCAGATGCGCGGTGCAGGTTGCCACAAAAATCAGGATCGCACCCGTGAAAATATTGCGCATCGACAGGGCTAAACTGAGAGCCTCAAACAGGAAAACAAAACCGCCCACCGGAACCTGGTACACAGCCGCTAAACCCGCCGCCGCAGCCGAGGCTACCAACACCGGGCGCACGGTCTGCGGGATGCGCATCAGATCCGCCAGACGCCCAGCAAACAGTGCGCCCAGCTCGCGCGGGGCAACCTCTTTACCCACCGGTGCACCCGCACCCACGGCCACAATCTGAGTGAGGCTGTGCAGGGTTTGCCGTAGAAATCCCGGGCGGCGCTCCTGCGGAGTTTCGCCGCGAATCTGCGCTTTAACAGACACCAGCTTAGTGCGCCGCTGAAGTAAAAACCAGATGATGGAGACTGCCACGCCCACCGCGATCAGCACCAGCACACGTCGAACGGTATCGCTGTGATCCGTCACGATCGGATGTTCCGCCTCCGTATGCCCGAACGTGAGCTCCTGCATGATATCCAGAAGGTAGTGCAGAATAATCGCCCCGCCACCGGTGGCCGCGCCAATCAGCACGGTGCACAGCAGAAGGTGGGCACAGCGAATCAGACGTGTTTTCATCGTTTTACATTCTAGCCGCGAACCGCAACCCTTTTGTGCCGGAGTACATGCGGGGAACAGTCGGATCCGGTGTTGGATTGTATGCTAGATAACAAACCCTGTGGTGCGGGCGGCATACGCCCCGTGACACGAACGAAGCAGACAGTAAGGATCGAAGATGACCGAACATATAGCATTCCTCGGCACCGGCTCCATGAACGGTTCCATCGCTGCCGGGCTCATCGCGGGCGGGTACCCCGCAGAGGCTATCCGCGCCACCGTGCGCAGCAAAAACTCCATAGACCGCCTGCGCCATCAGTTGGGGCCTAAAGGGCGAGACGCCGTCGTGATCGGGTGCGAGCTCAAACCCGAAGCCAACCGTGAGGCGGTCAGCGGCGCATCCGTAGTGCTGTTGGGGGTTAAACCCTATGGAATCGTCGAGCTGGCACGCGAAATTTCACCCGCTCTCGCTCCGGATGCACTCGTCATTTCGGTGGCGGCAGGAGTCACCCTCGATACGCTGCAGAAGGCTCTTCCTGCGGGGCAGCCGGTGATTCGCTGCATGCCCAATACGCCCTCAAGCGTGGGCAAAGGCGTGTTGGCGATCTCGGTGAGTGAGGCAGTGACTGAGAAGCAACTTGCGCTCGCTGAGAAGATCCTGGAAACCGTAGGTATGGTAGTGCAGGTGCGAGAAGACCAGATGGATGCGGTCACCGCCGTTTCGGGGTCCGGCCCCGCCTACGGGTTCCTGTTGGCGGAGACTATGGCGAGTGCCGGTGTGAAGCTTGGTCTGGATGAAGAGACCGCACAGAGGCTCGCATCCGCGACGATTGCGGGCGCCGGGTACCTGCTGGATAGTAACCCGGATGCCGCCGCCCTGCGTAAGGCTGTTACCAGCCCGAACGGAACCACGGAGCGCGCTATCAATACCTTTATCGACAAGGGACTTTTCGATCTCACCGAGGACGCGATGCGCGCCTGCGCCGCCCGCTCCGCCGAGCTGAGCGAACAGTACACGGCTGACTAGTCCCCGCCTCCTGCCTACCTCTCCCTACATAAAAAAGAGCCTTTATTCACATAAAGGCTCTTTTTATGACGAAGAAGGGGAAGCCAGAACCTACGGGCGGGCCGCGAAACGCTCGATTAGATCCACCTGCCCCGAGACAATCAGAATATCCCGAGAATGGATGCGCGTTGCCGCATCCGCATAAGTAAACTCCTCGCCCGGAGACTTAATACCCACCACAGACACCCCGTATTTCGCGCGAATATCCGACTCCGCCAGGGTGAACCCGTGAGTCTCCTTCGGCGGGCGCATCTTGGCGATCGCGAAATCGTCGTCGAATTCGATATAGTCCAGCATGCGCCCCGACACCAGGTGCGCGGCGCGGCGCCCCGCATCCGCCTCCGGATAGACCACATGATGCGCGCCAATACGCTCTAGAATCTTGCCGTGTGAGGGGGTGATCGCCTTCGCCCAGATACGCTCAACCCCCAGATCGACCAGGTTCGCGGTAATCAGCACGGAAGCCTCAATCGAGGTACCCACACCCACAACCGCAGACCCGAAATCGCTCGCACCCAACTGCCTGAGCGCGTCAATATCGCGAGCATCTGCTGAGACCACGTGGGTGAGCACGCCCGTCCATTTCTGCGCAATTTCGGGGTCTTTCTCAATGGCGAGAACCTCTTTATTCTGGGCGTGAAGCTGGGCGGCGGTCGCCGAACCGAACCGTCCCAACCCGATAATCAGTACGGGGGCGTTATGGTTACTAGCCAATGACGGGCCTTTCTTCGGGGTACTTATACAGGCGGCGGCGAGACCTCAGCGCCAAACCGGTGGCGGCGGTAATGGTGCCGATTCGCCCAATAAACATGAGCAGGGAGAGCACATAGATGCCCGAGGGCGGTAGCTCCGTGGAGAGCCCATTTGATAGTCCGCAGGTTGCGTATGCGGAAATGACTTCAAAGAGCACGCGCACGAGTGGCTGGTCTGTTATTGCCAGCAGAACTCCGGTGCCCACGAGCACAATTCCGGTACTCATCATCGTCACCGAAATGGCGATGCGCAGCGCCGATACCGGGATGGTGCGCCCGAAAGTCATCACAAATTGATCGCCGCGTGCCTCCGCAATAATTGCAAGCATAATCACGGCAATAGTGGTGACTTTCACGCCGCCTGCGGTAGATGCAGAGCCGCCGCCGATAAACATGAGCACATCGGTTATGAGGCCGGTGACCGGGCGAATATCGTTCATGTCGACCAGATTGAACCCGCCCGAGCGCGTCATGATGGAAGCGAAAATCGAGCTGAGAATTTTCTCGCCCGCGCCGTAATTGCCGATAGTACGCGGATTTGCCCATTCGGCTATGCCCCAGAGCAGGGCGCCCAGCACGAACAGGATGCTCGTGGTCGTCACCGTGAGTTTGGTCGTTAGAGTCCAGTCGCGGGGGCGGAAGGGTTTCTGCTGAATCGTCATCAGCACGGGGAATCCGAGTGCCCCCAAGAACACGGCGATACTAACGGGTGCGAGCACGAAAAAATCGTGCCCATAGGGTACTAAGCCATCGGAATGCGGGGTAAACCCGGCGTTGTTGAAGGATGAAATAGCGTAGAAAATACCGTGCCACAGGCTGGTGGGCAGATTCTCGCCAAGAAGCAGAAAACGCGGGGTAAGAACGAGGGCGATCGTCGATTCGATCCCGATTGAGGTATAAGCGACGGTACGAAGCACGCTGCCGACCTCACCGAGGCGCCCGATACTGAGCTCTTCCTGCGCGATAAGTTTAGAGCGCAAACCCATTTTCCGCCCGATCGCCAGGGCAAGAAGCGAGGTCATGGTCAGCGCGCCTAAACCACCGATTTGGCAGGCGAGCAGAATCATAACCTGCCCAAATACTGACCACTGGGCCGCTGTTGAAACGGTCGTCAAACCGGTCACGGTCACCGCACTGGTGGCGGTGAAGAATGCGTGGTGAAATGGCGCAGGTTCGCCCGTGACCGAAGAAATCGGCAGGCTCAACGTTACGGTGAAGAAAACGATCACCAGAAAGAAGGATGCGATAGCGGTTCGCGAGGGTGAGGAGAAGACAGTCGTATCAATAAGGTTGCGCAGCTTCTCGTAGCTTCGGATATCGAAGGGGTTGAAGCGGCGAGTAACCTCTTCCTGCTCATACATCATCGGCGATGTAGACGGAACTTTGCCGATAGCGGTGGAGATGCGACCCTGAGAAAAATCGCGCACCCGTTTGCGCTGATGCGCGCGCAGGCGACGTAGATAGCGTCCCACGGGTGCCTCCTTTCCGATCGTGCGCAGAGTTTGGGCGGGGTACGGTCTTGGTGGGGATGTTTAGCTTTCTCTAGTGTATCGCCCAGGCATGCAGCTGAGCGGAACATCATAGGTATTTCTAGGGATAATGTTGGAACGGTTGTTGTGGTGCATGCACTGTGTGGGCGTGTATATGCCATAAACGATATATAGCTAGAACGGAATATTATGAGCATTTGGTAATATACGCGGAAAGCTTAGCGAAAAACCGCGTAGTTTCGGGCTAAAACCCATAAAACAGGTATCGAGCATACGCCGAAATATGTCATAATCGCTATATGCAATCAGACGTTTTTTCAGTGATCGCGGACCCCACCCGCCGCAATATCGTTCATCTTCTGGCTGAACAAACACGTACTGTTGGTGCCGTTGTTGAGCACTTGAACATGAGCCAACCCACTATCTCAAAGCACCTTAAGGTTCTACGTGAGGCACGGGCAGTCACCGTGCTGGTCGAGGGGCAGCGCCGCCTCTATTCGCTGAACCCTGAAGTATTTGACGAGATCACCGCCTGGGTTGCCGATATACAGGCGATTGCACACAGCACGAAGGAACAGCGGGAGTCGCAGATTAAACAGGCTTCCGTGATTGAGGTTGTCGATGTTGTCGAGTCCTCAGACGATGACACCGCAAAAACCGAAAAGACTGAAAAGCCCAGCGCCGAGGTTAAGACTGAGAAAACTGCGCACGCTGGCGTGTCTGATACCGATAAGCAAAAACAGCAAGATCAAGATACAGAGCAGCACCCTAAAGCTACCGGTAAAACCACCGATGAAACCGCTGGTGAAGTTGCCACTGCCCATGCTCAAGATGTACAAGATCAAGATAAGACCTCGGATTCGGATGCGCCCGCCCAGCCCGTTGAATCCTCGTCCATCGTTGAGCAGCCCGAGCCGACGCCTCAGGAACGTGTATCCAAGACCCTTTCACAGCGCAAGCGTTTCGAGGCTTTCCCCGGTTCTACCGGTTCCGCGAACGCTGGCGTGAAGCCCGGAGCGAGCCCTGCGGGCGAGCGGGATGCCGAGAAGGACTCCGGGCAGAAAGATCGCGATGGGCAGGGCGCTTCCCACGAGGCTGGCGCTCATGATTCGCACGCTGAGGGCGAATCGTCGGCTAAGAAGAAGACGACGACCGCCGCGATTGCAAAACCTGCCATTTTTGATGAAGAGGCACGTTCTGCCGAGAGCTCGGTGACCTCCGGTCTGGGGCCGAAGACCTCGACCAAATCTGCCGCGCGCATTGTGTCAAAACCTGCCCAGCAGGCGGCACCCGCCGCATCGGAAGAGGGCACAGAAACCGCCGGAACCGTTGAAGAAAACGAATTTATTCCCATGCGTCCTTTCACGCCTTCGGGGTCTTCCTATCAGGAGAAACCGCAGCAGTCCTATGGGTATGACGACGGAATTGATGACGGTCAGCAGGGATTCTCACCCGAGGCTCGCGGCTTTGTTCCCCGGTCAAAGTCGCAGGATAAGACCGCACAGGCGAAGCCGGAGGCAGTGAAGAGCGAGAAGACCGACAAGAGCGTGTCAGCTCAGAAGGACGCTGAATCGTCTGTGAAGGGCGCCGAGCAGACTAAGGCTCCCGCGCGTTCGCACGATACGAAACAGCCTCACGTTGAAGCACAGCCTCAAGAGCGCACGCACGTTTCAGGCGCTCAGCAGCCTGCCCAGCAATCCGAGGGTGCTAAGCCTGTGAAGCCGAGCTCCGCCGAGTCTAAACAGACCTCTCATGCCGCGAAGGCCGAAGCGCAAAAGCCCGTGAAGGATGACGCTCACGAGAGTGCTCAGGCAAAGCCCCAGAAACCCGAATCACCTTCGCTGCAGGCTCAAACCGCCGCGAAAACAGAATCGACTCAGACACAATCGGTTCGTGAGGAGGTTTCTGCCCCGAAGCCGGGTTCGGAACGGGCGGCGCAGGCGCATACCGGAAAACCCGGTGCGAAAACCGAAGCGCACACTGGTTCTCAAGAAACCCCAGCCCAGGCTGCGAAACCCGACGAATCCACGATGCAGGCGGCTGCATCCGAGAAGAAACCCGAGGATAAGCCCGCCGAAACCACTGCGACCAACGCACAAACCGCCACCCAGCCCGGCACATCTTCTACCGTGAGCTACGGCATCGACACTGCCGAAAAGAGCACGGAAAATGGGGAACGTGCGGTACAGGGTACTGCACAGAAAAAGCAGGCCGAGAAGGGCCAGGGGAACGCTGGCTCGCCCGAGACCAAGGAACCGGCAAAACCCGCAACGGTTAGGTTCGCCGAAGGTACCGCCTCCTCAGGTGCTGCAGCAAAAACTCAGGAGCCCGAGAAAAAGCCAGCGGCTCAGGTGGAAGAGTCATCGTCAACCGCTCAAGAACCGCAAAAATCGGGTGCTGAAACCCCAGCGGAAGCCACCCCTGCCGCCGCGCAGAATATGACGCAGGCACAATCCGAAGAGGCTAAGGCTGTGGAAGCTAAACTCGCCGAGAATGCGCCGGTCAAATCAGATTCCGTGACCTTCACAGCGGTGCTGCCCGTCGTCACCCCGGAAATGAGTTCCGTGCAGGGCGCCCGTCCTCAAGAGGACGAAGAAGCAGCCGACGCCTCTGACAAGACGAAGAGCACGGCATCCGAAAAATCTGGTAAGAACGAGGAACTTCCGTACCAGACGCAGACGGAATACACCTCAGCATTCGGCACTGCAGATACCCCGAAAGAACCCCCGCGCGGGCTGCTTTCACGCGTTTTCGGAAGGCGCCGGTAACATGGATATTTCACAGCATACGTCTCGTGGTGTTGTGCGGTATAGACCGCACGCGTGCACGACGGTTCTCATAGCATCCCACCTCTAACTCGTATAAACGGAGTTCTCATTGGCTATTCATCGCAAGATTCTGCGCTGGCTTGAGACCGAGCTTTTTGAAGGCAATATTCAGCTCGGTCAAAGCCTTCCTGACGATCAGCGGATTGCCCACGCCATCGGTGTGGGGCGTTCCCGAACCCGAGATGCACTCAAAACCCTTGAAGATATGGAATTGATACGCCTGTACTCTGGGCGCGGCAAAGAGATCATTCCTTATCTCTATGAGGAACCGGCGGCTGCGGCCGCGGGACCCATTCGTCTGCACATGTCTACATCGCTTTACCCAACCCGCGATATGCTGCAGACCCGCATCCTGCTTGAGAGCTGGGCGGTATCTAATATTGACCCCGACAAGGTCTCATTTGATGAGGTTGATGAGGCCCTTGAGACGCTCCAAGACGATACTCTGAGTATTGGTGAGTTTCTTGATCAGCTTCTGACCTTCCACCACCGGCTGGTGCGTTTGGCGGGTAACGAACTGGTCGTGGGCTTGCTGGTTGCGATCCGCCAGTCTTCCTTCGATTCTCTGCTGTCGCTTATGGGACGTTTGCCGCTGTGGAGCAGCACGATGACGCGCATCCGGGTGGAAAACCGTGCCATTGTAGACGCTGTCAAAGACGGCGATGCCCGCACCGCGCGCGAGCTAATTGCCCACCAGCTGCAAGAGCTATACTCCGAGGCTGGCATAGAGCTGGATCAGGCAGCAAATACCCCGAACGGTATGCCTGGTGACCCCTCTGAGGACGACGAGGAGTTCCAAGAGGAGGAATACTCCGAGGAAAGCACTGATTCTTCCGAAGAGCCCGAATCTGACGCTGACGTGGAAGAACACGAGGAAGCGGAACCGGAACAGGATACCGACGAGAATATTCCCGAATCAGAATATAAGGCTGAGCAGGAGAAATCTCCGGCCGCGCAGCTTCCAAAAATTATTCGTGAAGGAAGCACCGTTTCACGCCGTCGTCAAGGGCGTGTGCGCGTGCCGACCCCGGTGGCCATGGGCTTCGAGGAAGACGAGGCAGGGGAAACCGCATCCGCCGAGAACATGGGTGATACTCCTACGGCTGACATTCCCGAGCAGCAGGAAACCGTCGAGAGCACCCACGAGTCTCCGATCGATCCCCTGGAGGAAACCGCGGCGCACGAACCCCAGCTTGAGAGCGTGCAGCCCGAATTTGAGGATGACGTTCTGCCGGTTGAAAAACCCGGCGAGTCTGTATCTGACGAGGCACAGGACAAAGAGTCTGCTGAAGAGATAACGGCAGTAAAAGCTACGGACGAGTCTGCCGACGGATCCGAAAAATCCAAGTCTTCGGAAGAGGCACAGAGCAAATCGCAGGACGACTCTGCCTCTCACGAAGACTCGACCGAAAGCACCGAGGATAAAGACGCTGAAGAGACACCCGACGAACAAGAACCTGTTCGGGAAGTCTATGTCGAGAAGGCTCCGGTGGGTAAAATCTCCGCTGAAGAGCTTGTGGCGACCGGCCTTATTCCGTGGCGCACCATGGGACAGCAGGCCGAGAGCGGAACCTCAACCCAGACCGAAGCTGAGGGGGAGGACGATGTTATTCGTGCGCCCCTGCGCCGAAACGTGCCGCCCGTGCGACCCGCGCAGTTCTCGCCGCGCAAGTCCGAAAAATCAGAGAAAGCGGAGAAGCCCGCGAGCGAGCGCATCAGCCTGATTCGCCGCGTTCGCCATTACTTCGGTCTTGATCTGCCGCATACCCAGGCGGTCAAGCTGGTTGAGGCGCAGGAGGCGGCCGAGCAGAAAGCCGCAGACAACGCGAAATTTGCGACAGAATCTCCTAAGGTAGAGCCTAAGTCCGCTTCTGCTTCATCGCCTGAGGATGCCCCTGCCGCTGCCTCCGCCGAGGCCTCCAAGTCTTCGGTGGCTGAGCAGGAGCGGGAAGCCTCCACAGAACCGAAGAAACCAGCGGCTCAGCCATCACCCGCGAAGGCGGCAGAGACCCCCAAGCCTGCTGAGGCGCCGAAACCCTCGAAGCCATCGAGCGATGCAACTTCTAAGAGCGCCGAGCCCGCGCCGGAGGCAGCACCTTCGGATAAGACAGATTCGCAGACTGCTAAGCCTGCAGAAAAGCCCGCATCCGCCCCGGCGCAGAGCGTAGATTCGGCGAAGCACGAGAAACCCGCCGCAGAGACCCCTCAGACGGATTCTTCTGACTCTGTGAAGGCAGAATCTTCGGATGCGCCCGTTCAGAGGGCGGCGGCAAATGTCGAGTTGGAGGAAACTCCGGAAGAGATACGTTCTGAGTTACAGAGCGCGATTACTTTAGACGAGCCTTCACCCGATTCGGTGCCGACCCCGGCTGCTGAGCCCGTGGCGGTTAAACGCCCCAATCGCAAGGATTCAGATTCTCAGGCTCCGGCGAAGAATGTTTCGGTTGCGGCTGCAGCCATACCCCAGCCCGTTCCAGCGGTTGCCCGCCCAGAAACGGCTAATCTGAGCGGTGTCGATTCGACTCCGGTTGCTCCTGCGGTGAACGAAACTGAGAATAAGCCTGCGGAATCTCAACCCAAGCAGAAGGCTCAGGCAGATACCGAGAAAACACCGGTAAAACCCGCCCCGTCGCCTTCGGAGATTGCCCAGGCATCGGCAAAACCGGCATCGAAGAAACCCGAGACGAAAAAGCCTGCGCCCGTAGCAGGTAGCGCTTCGAAGTCTGCATCCGCTAACAAGAAGGCTCTGACGGCAGTAGACGCTAACGGTGCTCCGAATCCTTTTGAGGGCTTCGACGTCCTGGGAGCTGTCGAGCGTGCGCATGCGGCGGAAGCGGCTGCTGCTCAGAAGAAGCAGGCTAAGACGCAGGGATCCGCAAGCGAAGCTAAAAAACCGGCTCAGAACGGTACTTCTAAGGGCGCCAGTGCCCTCTCGAAGGGGAAGAAGAACCGTAAGAGGCGCCACTAGCGCTATCGCGCCACCATCTGGGGCGGCGGGAACTCGGGAGTATGCACCCGTGGTTCTCGCCGCCTCATGTATATCCGCTGCGGTGGAAAAGACACCGGGGGCGAGAGAAAGCTCGCAAAATCGAAGGTTTTCTGCCCTTCAAATGGTGAAAATAGGCTATTACCTTGTACCCTAGGAAGGTAGCGTTCTCAAAACGTCTAGGCACTGCTGTGCCTAAAATGCCTTTTAGAGCGTTTATACCGGTATAAACATACCCGGGTAGCTACCAAACCGGTTTGGTTTGGCCGGGTCTAGAAAAGTGAGGAAATCCTATGGGTTCCGTTATTAAGAAGCGCCGCAAGCGTATGTCCAAGAAGAAGCACCGTAAACTGCTTCGCAAGACTCGCCACCAGCGCCGCAATAAGAAGTAATTAAGGCTTCTGCGCCCCGCATCCAGCAGGTTCAACCGCAAGGATGCGGGGTGTTTTGCCTCTGGAGCACTAGTGCGTGAACCTAGATGTGGCGCTGTGACCTGTATATATTCCCGACCGAGCGTATATGCGAACAAGATCGCGCGGCAGAAACTCAAGAAGCTGCACGGGTATACACTGGGAACTATGCCTGAACCTGTCATTGAACTTTTGACCCGTCCCGGATGCCATCTCTGCGAGGATGCGCGCCTAACCGTGAGCGAAATCTGCGCCGAGTACGGGCTGGACTATACCGAGCTCGATATTACCCATAACCCAGATCTGCTCAAACGCCACGAGACCGAAATCCCGGTGCTGCGCATCGACGGCGAAGCGAAGGATTTTTGGCGTATTAACCCCAAACGCATGCGCAAGATCCTCGACAAGAAACTTGCCCGCTAACCGGACACTTCGCAATATATTTTGGGGTAGCGCCGAAAGTCTGAGAAACTGAGAGAATGACTACTCAGCCCACGGTTACGGTTCACCTGATGCGCCACGGCGAAGTTCACAACCCCGAACGCATTGTCTACGGTCGCCTGCCACACTACGCTCTCTCCGAGAAGGGCCAGCAGATGGTGCGCATGAGCGCCCAAGAGTTTGCTCAGCGCGCGCAGGACGGTGCCAAGATTGTGCATCTGGTATGCTCACCCCTGCTGCGCACCCGCGAATCTGCCGCGCCAATCACCGAACTGCTGGGTCTGGAAGCACATGCGGATCAGCGGGTTATCGAAGCCGATAACTATTTTGAGGGCGAGCATGTCACCAGGCAGGGCCTTCTGCGCAACCGTAAACACTGGGGCAAACTCTACAACCCTCTGCGCCCATCTTGGGGGGAACCGTACCTTGACCAGGTAAAACGCATGGCATCCGCTATTCAGGATGCGGCACGCACTGCTTACGACAAAGGCGGCGAAGGCGCACAGGCGATTATTGTCTCGCATCAGCTGCCCATCTGGGTCACCCGCTTGGGGTTAGAAGGCCGCTTGCTGCAGCATGACCCGCGCACACGCCAGTGTAACCTTGCCTCGATCACCTCCCTCGACTTTAAGAGCACGGATTTTGACCATGAAATGCCGCAGGTGAGCGGATACTCCGAACCCGCTTCGCCCCTGTACGGCGGTGTAATTCAGCTTCCCGGAAGCTAGTCTCCTATAGTTTAAGAACGCAGGCCTTCGCACACACCGATGCCGCCGCCAGCTGGCACGGAAGGAAAGCATGAACCCTATGCCAAAACCCACGACGCCGAATACCCCACTCACTCGCCGCGCGCTTCTGCACACGGGCGTGGGTATTTGCGCCACCGCCGCAGGTGCCGTGCTCCTCTCAGCGTGCTCATCCAGCGATGATTCCCTAGCGAAACAGGCAAATTCGGGTGATAACAAAGGCTATATCGCGGGCGATGGTTCCGTCACCGAATACCAGGAATCCGAACGCGGTGACCCGGTCGCCTTCACCGGCGAACTCTTCGACGGAAAAACCGTAACCGCCGAATCCCTGCGCGGTAAACCGGTACTGCTGAACTTCTGGTACGCCGGATGCGCCCCCTGCCGCGCCGAAGCGCCCGACTTGCAGAAACTCTCCGAAGAATTCAAAGATAAAATCGCTTTTTACGGCGTGAATGTGCGCGACGAGAAGAACACCGCGGAAGCCTTCGAGCGCAGCTTCAACGTCACCTACCCTTCCTTCAAAGACGTTACGGGCAAGGTTCTTCTCTCGCTCAGCAAATACGTACCCGCGCAGGCGGTGCCCACCACCGTGATCCTGGACGAGAAGGGGCGCGTGGCATCCCGCGTGCTGGGGCAGGCTAACCCGTCCATCCTGAAAACCCTCGTCGAGACCGTGACGAAGGGTGCCTAGCGTGCCGCACACGCCCGTTCAGCCGCTCATCGCTATTGCCGGGGCAGGGGTGTTTCCCGTGGCGAGCATCAGCTCAACCGTGCTAGACGGCTCGCTGTGGCTGTCGATACCGCTTGCCGCGCTCGCGGGGTTTATTTCTTTTGCTTCCCCATGCGTGCTGCCCCTGGTCCCGGGGTATTTGGGATATGTTGCGGGGCTGACCGGGGCGAATATGCCGGCAACGGGTGCATCACAAGCTGACGGGCATGCGGCGGAGCCCGTGGATGCGAAAACTTTCGCCCTCGTGAACCCGGCGGCCACGCGGCACGTAGCGCCAACGGCACCTCAAACACAGGATGTAGTAGACAATCACAGCGCTTCTGCGCCCATAACAACAGAGAGTAAAGCTCAGGCGCCGAATGAGTATGCTGTAACTCGCCGCAAAGCCACCTGGCGGTTACTCGCCGGAGTTGCCCTGTTTATCGCGGGATTCTCCACTATTTTCGTGCTTCTCTCGGTTGTCCTCGCCCAGCTCGGCGCCGCGCCCTGGCTCAAGGGGCAGTCCTGGGTCACGATGATTCTGGGCGCGCTGGTCATACTCATGGGAGTCATATTTCTGGGCGGGCTCTCGATCTTTCAGACCGATAAACGCCTGCATCGCCGCCCGGTCACCGGGCTGTGGGGTGCACCGATTCTGGGCATAACCTTCGGGTTGGGGTGGGCACCCTGCATCGGGCCGACCTTCGCGGCTGTGCAGACCCTCGTATATACGGGCGGTTCCGGCACCGGCAAGGCAGTCGTTCTGACTCTCGCATACTGTCTGGGTCTGGGCGTTCCTTTTCTGCTCGTGGCATGGGGCATGGGCAGGGGAGTGAGCACCCTGGCGTGGGCGCGAAAACATCGCCTGGGCATACAGCGGGTGGGCGGTGTCGTACTCATCCTGATCGGGGTACTGCTCATGACGGGGCTGTGGACCGAGCTGATGTCATGGATACAGGCGGCATTACCCGCCTACGAACTACCGATCTAAGAAAGGAGGGCTGTCATGGTTTCCGAACACAGCGACGATGAAAACACTTCAACAGAGGCAAAGGATACAAACACCGCAAACCGCAAGGCGGGCAAAACCGCAGATGCCGGGCGTGCCGTGAACGCATCCGAGAAGACCAAGAAAACCGGTAAATCAGCGCGCAAGGATGCGCCAGCCCTCGGGTTCGTGGGCATGCTTCGCTGGTGCTGGACTCAGCTGACCAAAATGAACACGGCGCTCATGCTTCTGCTTTTGCTGGCGGTGGCGGCGGTGCCTGGCTCGATTTTCCCCCAGCGTGTCCAAGACCCTACCAAGGTTACCGATTACATTAAGAACCATCCCGGCTGGGGCGAATTTGCCGATAAAATTCAGCTTTTCGACGTGTTCTCCTCGGCGTGGTTCTCTGCCATCTATCTGCTGCTGTTTATTTCGCTGATCGGATGCGTAACCCCGCGCGCCATCAAACACGCGAAAGACTGGCGTAGGCCCCCGGCACGCACCCCCAGAAACCTTTCCCGTATGCCGGTGCACCGTCAGCTTGAGATTCCCGTGGTGGATGCTGGGCTGAACTTGAGCGCCAGGGGTGCGATTGAGGATGCGGCGCGCATCCTGAAAAAGAGCCACTACCGAGTTGAAATTCGGGACGAAGAGAACGACCATTACTCGGTCGGTGCTGAACGCGGGTATCTGCGCGAAATCGGCAATATTCTCTTTCACGTGGCGATGATTGGCATTCTGGTAGGGGTCGCCTTCGGTTCGCTCTATGGGTACCGTGGACAAAAAATTCTGGTTCAGGATGAAACTTTCGTCAATTCGCTGATTGGCTACGATTCGTTTACCCCCGGCACGAATTACAACCCCGACTGGCTTACCCCGTATGCGGTTACGCTCAATAATTTTCAGGTGCGCTACGACCGCCAGCAAGACAGCCACACCTACGGGCAAGACCTTGACTATAAGGCGGAGCTGACGGTGCATGACCCGCAGGGCGGCACCGAGCAGAAGACCCTCAAGGTGAACGAACCGGTCGATATTGGCGGTACCAGCATTTTCCTCTCGGGCAACGGCTATGCGCCCGTGGTGCGAGTGACGGATGGCGAAGGTAAAGTCGCCTATGAGGGCACCGTGGTGGGCATTACCACGGACGGTAAATACACCTCATCGGTGGTGCTCAAGGTTCCGGACGCCAAACCCAGCCAGCTTGGTTTTGTGGGCATGTTCCTGCCTACCGGCGACTATGCGCGCGGCACCACCGTACCCCACTCGGTAGATTCCGCCCCCGCAAACCCCATGCTGATTTTCCAGTCCTATTCAGGCGATCTGGGGCTCAACTCGGGGCAGCCGCAGAATGTGTACGTACTCGATACCTCTAAACTGCAAGAGCTGAACTCCATGGCACAGGGCAACGGCATTGTACTGAGCGCGCAGAATCCCGAAGCCGTGCTGCCCGATAACAAGGGAAAGATCGAGTTTTTGGGGTATAAACGCTATGTCGGTCTGGATGTGCGCCACGACCCCGGACAGAATATTGTTCTGTACTCCTTTGTGGTTGCGTTCGCCGGGCTTATCGTCTCGCTTTTCGTGGCGCGCCGCCGCGTATGGGTGCGTGCCCACACCGCCGATGGCGTGCTCGTGGTCGAATACGGTTTGCTGGCACGCGGGGAAGATCCGCGCCTTGCGAACGAGGCCGAACGCCTCACCGATGCTTTCGCCGCCGCTTGGGGGCTAGAATTTGATGATGATAACCATGATGAAAACGAGGGTAAGTAGCCGATGCTGAACGACTCATTAGCGCGCTCCAGCGAACTATTTATGTACATTGCGGCGCTGATTTACACCGTCGTTTTTATTGCGTTCACCTCCGATGTGGTGGCAAACTCGCGCGTGACACGGCGTCTGGAAGGGCGCTCTGAGGGCACCGCACAGAAACCCACCGTCAAGGCGAAGATAAAGGTTGGTGCGGGCGCTGTTTCTGGCGCATCTGCGACGACGAATACCGCTGCGGATACGGTTCGCACGGGCGGTACCGAACAGGGCACCGGCGAACGGGGCATGGGGTATAAAGGTGCTGCCGCACGGGCTCTCGAAGGTGAGGTTGCCGATTCTGCGATGCTGTACACGGGAGTCCGCCGCCCCGCCGCGCGTATCGCCGTGGTTGTGATGGTGCTTGCCGCTCTCGTGCACACCGCCGCCGTGATAATGCGCGGTATCGCAGCGCAGCGCGTGCCTTGGGGGAACATGTACGAGTTCTGCACCACGGGCGCGCTCATGGTGTCTGCGGTGTTTCTGATAACCCTCATATTCCGCGATGTGCGCTTCGTGGGCACGCTGGTGTCTGGGCTTGTACTCATTATGCTGTGCGCCGCCACAATTGGTTTCCCCACGCCGGTGGGGCATCTGAAGCCTGCGCTGCAAAGCTATTGGCTGGTAATTCACGTATCGATTGCGGTGTTAGCATCCGGGGTGTTCACGATTACTTTCGCGATGGCTGTACTGCAGCTGGTGCAGACCAGGCGCGAGCAGCGCATCCTGAATGGGAAATCGAGCGGATGGGCGTTTATGCGCTTGGTCCCGAGTGCCCAGGCTCTAGAGAACTTTGCGTTCCGCATGAACGCGCTGGCGTTTGTAATGTGGACTTTCACGCTTGCCGCCGGTGCGATTTGGGCGAATCACGCGTGGGGACGCTACTGGGGCTGGGACACCAAAGAGGTGTGGACCTTCGTGATCTGGGTGGTGTATGCGGCGTATCTGCACGCACGTGCCACCCGTGGCTGGGCAGGCCCCCGCTCGGCATGGCTGTCTATTATCGGCTATGCATGCATTATCTTTAATTTCACGGTTGTGAATATTTTCTTCTCGGGTTTGCATTCATATTCGGGGCTGTAATCTGGGGCGTGAAACCGAGGGTAATTCATGCATTGGGTATTTCGCCGATTATGATGCGGCAAAAAGTACTCTGGTGCGTGATTATCATCTTTGGGATGTCAATTAGCGATCCACACGCTTGAGATAACGGCTCTCGACGGCTGCCGGTAGCTGGCTCTGCGCTGTTATATGCCGAGTGGAGAATACCGTGAGTTGAATATGTTTATAGCGTGATATTTCTTGAGAGCAGTTTTATCTGTGTGATTAATGTATTGTGGGCGGTATTAAACACCTACCGGGTGTTTAATACCGCCCACAATATTTATGAAAAATCTCTAGTACCCCGTGTCTTAGTGTTTAGAGTCGTCTTTTCCATCCGAGTCGTTGCTCCCGCCGTCAGAGCGTTCACCCGTGCCGTTGTCCGTGGGACCGGTGCCCGCATCCTTTTCGCGAGATCGGCGCTGACGGTCGGCTTTTGTCTTGAGCCAGCGCAGGTACTCTTCATCGTCATCGGGTGAAGATGTTGTCGGTGGCGGTGTGCCTCGCCGGGAGCTCGTGAACCCGCCGCCCTGCTGCGTTTTAGGGGCTCGCACGGCGCGCGGGCGGCCCAGCAGAAGCCACAGGAGAGGACCCACGACGGGGAAGAAGATCACCGCAATAATCCACAGCCATTTGGGGAAGGTACGCATCTGGTCCTGATGCGTGCGCAGCGCATCCAAGAGAGTGTATAGAGTTAGCCCCACCACCAGGGCGAAAGCACCAATAATCATCATGGCTCGAATCATAGTCTCTAGTGTTACACACTCTGAGCATAACCAACAATGAAAACTGTCAAATAATCTGTGACGTTCCCGGCGTGCCGCATCTCGTTTGCTTGGGGGCTTATTGCAACCCCGATACACTGGATATTATGAACTTGTTCAAGTACACACTGCTGCGGCTCGGCCTCGTCGTAGTACTCTTTTACCTTTTTATGCTGATAGATGCGGGTATTTTTATTGCTGGTCCCGCCGCTATTCTATGCGCCTTCGCCCTGGCGTATATTTTCTTTCCCAAACTTCACGCCGCCGCTAGCGCGGATATGCGTAAAATTTTCAAACGCGCCCCCACCATCAAAAACAAAGATGAAGCAGAGAACCGCACGCTCGAAGATCAGCTCGTCGATGAGCATAAGAAGGTTTCGGGCGAAGACTTCTAAGATATTCTCCCATCAGCACTAAATCTGCCTCCATAGAACAAAGATGCGGCATCCCAGTCCCAAATCCACCCGGCGGTGGCAGGGGCGCGGGATGCCGCATCTTATGTGTATCAGGTGGCGAGTAGGTCGTTTTCGATCCGAGCAGGTAGTGTTTTCCTACCTGCTCGGCCAAAAACTACCTGCTTGCGGCAGCTCTTAGTCTTGAGCTGCCTTCTGGTAGATGTCCCAGACGGGGCGGTCGAAGATCGCACCCGAGACGGACGTATTGTTATTGGTTGCGAATGAGGTTACGCTCTGAACCTTGCCCAGGCCGGTCGCATTATTGTAGTCGGCAAGCCATGGACCGCCCGAGGATCCGCCCGCGAACTCGCATCCTGAAAGAGTGGGGAAGTAGTAGGGGGTAATGCGGATCGTGTGGGTATTGCCCCAGCAGGCGTGCATAACCCTACCGGACTCTTTGTTGCCGGGGTATGCGAAGACGGTGCTCTCGAAGATGGGGCTGCGGTCCACGTTCAAACCGTGCCCGCCTACCATATTCACGAGGAGCTGACCCTTCTCGTTGGTGTTGGTCTTGATGAAAGCAACGTCGTGCTTGTAGCTGTCGCCGGTACCGCCTGTGGGCTGGCCGTACTGAACCCAGTCGTTGGCAACACGCAGGTACTGCGCGCTGAAGGTGCCATGCGGGCGCACGCCCCGGTTGTAGCCGGGAACGAACACGATGTTGCGGTGCCAAGTCTTATTCTTACCACCGTGCACACAGTGACCGGCGGTTACCACGGTACGCTTGGTGGGAGTGTTGATCGCCGCACCGGAGCATACATAGTTTTTACCGTCACTGGCGTCGGTGTAGAAAATCTTGCCGTTGGTGTGCGAGAAGTTCGTTACCTTGGATGCACCCTGAAGCTGCACACCATTGCGTGCGTCCTTCTGTTCAGGCAGAACGGGGTCTACAGACTCAGCGGTGGTTTCAGGCTCGTCAGCTTCCTGAGTGAGAGTTTGCGGGGTGTATTCCTCGCCGGACTCGTTGGTTTCCTCCTGAGAAACGACCTCGGGATTCTGCTCTTCAGTCTCCATCTGAGAGACGGCATTGTTGATCTCCTGCTGGGGATCCTCTACGTTATCTGCAGGAATAGCGTTTTCCATACGCTCGGTCGTCCAATAGGTAATGACTCGCGGGTCTCCCTCGGGAATAGCCCCCGGATTCTCGCCTTCCTGACCTGCCACAACCGATGCCTGGGGATCGGCGTTAAGAACGTCGTCGCTGAGAGGTGCTACTGCGGAAGCGGAATCGTCGCTTCTCTCAGAGACGGTGTGGGTGTACGATGCGGAGTCGTTAGGGGTAGAGACCGCATTCGCGGGGATAAAACTTGTAGAAACAAGCAAAGATGCTGCAAGAAAAAAGGGTGCACGCTGCACGGCACCCTGAAGTGAATGGCGCACGAAAGTGTCCTTTCAGGTGGGTAGAGTGGTGATTCAAGAGTCGCTATGTAATTGAGTGAATGATATGTCAACACTTGAAATTACTATTAATGTAAATAAAGATCTTTTCAAATGTCAATACGACATGCAGAAAAAGGTGAATTATGTCATCAAAACTCACGATGTGAGAACATATGAGATTCACTCGTTGTACCATGCCCCCTGCGAGACATAAAAAGAATCTTTATGTAAATAAAGCGTTAGAAAACCTGCTAAATTCACATAAAGACTCCCTTTAGTATGAGGGAGAGTTAGTAAGAATAGTGGGAATCCGCGGGAATAAGCGGTAAAAACAGAGTTCAGGGCGTTTTCGGCAAAGTGGTGCGTATTCTTAATACCCTGTGAAAACCTCAACGGTATTACTCAATAGATTTAATCCATGTAGCCATACTGAAATAGAAACTAAAACACTATAGATTAGTGCCACAATTCCTGCTTGTTTGAGTACTGGTATAAGCGCCGGTCCCTGTTTAAACAAAACCGTTACGCAAGAATGAACAGTCGGCCCCAGAAGAATAAAAGTTACCAAAAACCAGGGATTATGCGGAACCACAAAAGCCCCTAAAAGAAGTGCTATCAGCATTTCCGCACAATAGGCGATGCGCGCTCGCCAATCCCCAAGCCGCACTGCCAGCGTAAGCTTACCGGATTTACGGTCAGTCGGAATATCGCGCACGTTATTTGCCATGAGCAGGGCGCAGGAAATAAGTCCGATAGCTATCGCAGACACCCACCCGGTCACCGTCAGCTCATGAGACTGCGTGTAGAGGGTTCCTAAGGTGGCGACCAGTCCGAAGTAGACAAATACGAAAATATCGCCCAAACCCATATAACCGTAAGGGCGTTTACCGCCTGTATACCCCCAAGCGGCGAAGACCGCGGAGGCACCAATCGCCAAGAACCACCACTGGTTTGCCAACGCCACCAGAATCAAACCGGAACACATGGCTAGAGTAAAGCACAAAAACGCGGCGTATTTGACAGATTTCGCGCTTGCCGCGCCGGAACCGACAAGGCGCATCGGGCCAACCCTGCCCTCATCGGTGCCTTTGATACCGTCGGAATAATCGTTTGCGTAATTCACCCCGACCTGTAGAAAAAACGCCACCAAAAACGCTAAAAACGCATACCAGGGCTTGAACGCATCAATCTCGTACGCTGCGGCTGATCCGGCGATGATAGGGGCGAGGGCAAGCGGTAGGGTACGCAGGCGTGCGCCTTCAATCCACTCTGCGGGTGTTGCCACGGTGATCCCTCCGGTAGCGAGCGTGCGAAAACTGATTCTCGACGGGGTCTTTAGCCCCTCTTATTTGTGTATTCTCTGTACAGCATACTGTATATAGCCCGCCGGTCGGGTTTGCCCGTGCTCGCGGTCGGAAAATCGGCGAATATCCTCAGGAATTTGGGGGCACCCGCCGCACCCAGCTTGTCGGTGCAGAACTCACGCAGTATATCGCATGTAACCTGAGAGGCATCGGGGGCACTCTGCGCCCCGGATGCGCCCCGCAGCGTGATCGCGGCAGCCACCGCCGAGCCCCAGCGCGCATCGGGAATGCCCATAACCGCAGCCTCACGCACCGCCGGATGGCTTTCAAGAACGGCGGCAACTGCCCGAGCGGAAACTTTGACCCCTCCGGTAATAATCACATCATCGGAGCGCCCCACAATGTTCAGCATCGGGGCGCCCTCATCCTCTGGCGCATTCTTCGGGGCAGCAGGTGCGAGCGAGCCGTAATCGTCGGTACGGTACCACCGGCACCCGTCGGCATCAACGAAGAAATGCGATGCGGTGCGCGCGCTATCGCCCATATACCCGCTGGCAAGGTGCTCACCACCAAGCCAAACGCGCCCGATGTTAGGGGTGCTCCCCGCCGCAGCGTCGCCCGCCACAGAGCTGTCTAATAAACCCGCGTCCTCGGGAACCACACGTACCCGTACCCCGGGCAGCGCTACCCCCGAATAGACGCACCCGCCGGCGGTTTCTGCACTTCCATAGGTGGTGACCACATTCAGCCCAAGCTCTCGTGCTGCCGCCAACAGGGATGCGCTCGCCGGGGCACCGCCAAGCAGGATGCCGGTGAACTGACCGAGTGCATCGTAAATCTCTGACCCCAGTGCGGGGCTGGCTTCGGCGGCTTCTAGGAGCTTGTGCACCTGCGTGGGCACAAGGGAAACGAACCGGCGGGCGCAGCTGAGCCGTTCGGCGGCGTTCAGAAAGACCTCGGGCGTAAAACTAACCCCGTCGGTAACCGATGCGGCAACTACCGGTGTCGTTCCGGCGAGCACCGACCGGGCGAGAACCTGAGCCCCTGCCACATAATGCGCGGGCAGGGCAAGAAGCCATTGCGCAGGAGCCTCAGAAACCACCCGCCGAGGCTTCGATGAACCGATCGAAGGGTAATCCGCAAAAAACCTCTCGGTCGCCCGAGCGGCTGCCCTCAGCGCCCGCACGCTTAACGCCGTCTGTTTGGGTGAACCCGTGGACCCGGAGGTACCCACCACGAGCGCAATAGACTCCGGGGCTTCTATTTGCCCGCGCGGGTCTTGATTATCGCGAGCACTGTTCGGCAAGTCCCCGGTGAGAGAGCGCTCGAAGGCGCGCAGAATCTCTTGCGGATTGGCGGGCTCATCGGCGCTGAGGATGACCGCGTGTGGATGCAGCGCATCCTGGCGTGGGGCAGGAAGCGGCGTGAGTGAACCGGAGAAAGCGCCTATCGCGGCGTCTACCTCGCCGCTATCCGCCCGGGACTTACGGGGATCGCGGGGGCCTTCCGGCACATCAGAACGGTTATTCTGCAACGCGTGAAACCCTAGAAGTAGTAGGGATAGTTCGACCAGTCAGGGTCACGCTTCTGCAGGAACGCATCGCGCCCCTCGACAGCCTCGTCGGTCATATACGCCATGCGGGTTGCTTCGCCCGCGAAAACCTGCTGCCCGAGCATACCGTCATCGGGCAGATTGAAGGCGTACTTGAGCATACGGATAGCCTGCGGAGACTGCCGGGCAATATGCGCCGCATATTCCAGACCCTTATTTTCCAGCTCTGCGTGGGGCACCACATCGTTAACGGCACCCATCTCGTACATGCGCTGTGCATCGTACTCTTTGGCGAGGAAGAATATTTCGCGCGCAAACTTCTGCCCAACCTGCCGCGCCAAAAGCGCCGAACCGTAGCCCGCGTCGAAAGAGCCAACAGTCGCATCGGTCTGCTTAAACTTGCCGTATTCTTCGGAGGCTATGGTCAAGTCCGCGACCACGTGCAGGGAATGCCCGCCGCCCGCAGCCCACCCGGAGACCAGAGCGATCACGACCTTGGGCATGGTACGAATCAGGCGCTGCACCTCCAGAATATGCAGCCGCCCGGCACGTGCGGGGTCAATAGATTCGGCGGTGTCGCCGCTGGCGTAGTGGTAGCCGTCGCGCCCGCGGATGCGCTGGTCGCCGCCCGAGCAGAACGCCCACCCGCCATCTTTGGGGGAGGGTCCGTTCCCGGTCAGCAGCACAGTGCCTACATCCGAGGTCATGCGGGCATGATCGAGCGCCCGGTAGAGTTCGTCCACAGTATGCGGGCGGAAGGCGTTACGTACCTCGGGCCGGTTAAAAGCAATGCGCACGGTCGGCAAGTCGCGCAGAATTTCGCCCGTCTCGTCACGCTGCACCTGGCGGTGGTAGGTGATATCAGTAAAATCCTCAAACCCTTCAACGATGCGCCAGTGCTGCGGGTTGAAAATATCGGAAACCTGGGGAGGGAACGTAACAGTCATGCCCCCTATTTTACGCAGTATGAACCCGCCCATGCTCCGGACCCAAGAGGATACTTCCGTTACCCTTAAGCGATAAGCCGCGAAGCAGATGTAAAGCGTAAACACACTTTCCCGATAAAACCCGTTGATTCCTTGAAGAAATATTGCAGGACTGGGCACCATATTCAAGGGTTTTGCTGTGTGTTTACTCGATATCGTGGCAAACACGACGAAACATGTCACGTTCATATTCCTTGCGCATCCACTCCTGCTATAAGATGCTGGAAGAGCCTATTTATGCCCGCCCAGCCACCAAGGACAGAAGAATATGTCAGAGTACACGTCGCGAACTTCTGCAACACCCGATGATTCCCTCATCCACCTTCATGCAATGCGGCATGAACGGTATGCGGCGGCGACCGCGCTTTTAGGGGAGAGCGGATTTGCCACGCGCGTGGGTGGGTTTAACGCTCTGGTGCGTCTTGCCGATGAGTGGCTTGCGGATGAGCGCACCCCCGAAGAACAGCGCCTTGCCGAGGCACAGGTTATTATCGATACATTTTGCGCGTGCATCTATGCCCCGTACCTGCCTGCCTCCAGGCATAAAGATTACATGCGGCTGAACCGAGAACCGAAGAAACGCTGGGATTCCCAGAAAAAAGCACGATTCCGCGCCGAACAAGCCGAGTTCCGTGCTGAGGCGAGGTTCCGCCAAACCGTTCTCGATACCATTCACCTGCGGGTTATGCCCCGCTACGAGGGACCGGGACCGTGGAGCCGTCTGTCCTTCGATTTTTCGGGCAGCGTGTTCTTCTATCCGGTTAGCTTTGGGCGCTCGCAATGGGAGGGGCGTCTGAACCTGCGCGGGTGTACCTACTATGCGGAGGCAGATTTTTCGGGCTCCACATACACCTGGTATTTAGATTGCAGCAATTCCGCCTACTACACAGAAGCCGATTTCAGCGCTTCGACTTACAACGGAGGGGTTAACGCGAGCTTCTGCAACTACCGCGGAAACGTCGATTTCAGCGAGTCCGTGTACCGTGCCAACGCCAGCCTGAGCTACAACGTGTACTGGGGTGAGGCTGCCCTGAACGACAGTATTTATGAGGGGCATGCCGATCTTGCCTGCTGCACCTACGTGGGTCACGCAAGCCTGGGGAACTGCGATTACAGGCGCGGCGCAGACCTGTTTTTGAGCACCTACGCGACTTTCGCCGATCTTGACCGGTGCACCTACGGCGGGCGGGCGAACCTGAGCAAGAGCGTCTATTACGGTCGCGCATGGTTCTGGCATTCGACCTATTTGCAGGAGGCCACGTTCGGGGATTCTATCTATAACGATTCTGTCGATTTCTCCGATTCGCATTTTGCCGGCCCCGTCAATCTTGAGGATTCGGCATATCTCGACACCACGAACTTTCAGAACACGATTTTTGAGGAGGACAGCCCCTCTTTCGCCCGGAGCGTGTATGTTCCCGAGAATAACGAGCACACGGGGTACAACTATGGGGTGGTGCGCGTGCTGACGCTGGACGAATTGCAGCATCTCGACCAGTTGCGAGAGCCGCGCTACGAGATTGAGCAGGAACTCTTTAACGTTGATGATGCTACGGATGCGAAAACGTACCGTATACTGCGCAGAGCCTTGCTGGAGGCTAGCCACCCGATCCAGAAATGGTGCCAGGAACTGATGGCGGGCACGCTCTAAAAGCCGTGTGAATTAGCCCCCAAACAGAGGCTAGAGCTGAAAATATTAAAAATTTGCCCCGACCCGTAATGCGCGGGTCGGGGCAAATCTGTGAGCAGAAGTTCAGACCTTAGCCAGCCTTGGCGAGTTCTGCGGCCTTATCGAACTCTTGTTCAATTTCCTCGTTCTTCTCGTAGGTTGCAAGCGAGACCACAACAGCCACGAGGAACGCCGTGAAGAAGCCGGGAATCATCTCGTAGACGCCCCAAGCATCGGTTAGGTTGAAGACCTGGCGCCAGAAGAACGTTAGTACCGCGCCGACGAGCATACTCGATAGTGCACCGGGAAGGGTGAGCTTACGCCAGTACAGCGAGAGGATCACGATTGGGCCGAAGGCCGAACCAAAGCCCGCCCATGCGAACTCCACGAGCGAGAGAATCGAGTTGTTCTTATCGAGAGCCATGAGGGTTGCAATAACCGCCACGAGTGCCACTGCAATACGACCGAGCCAGAGAGACTGGTTCGAGGTGAGCTTCTTCTTTGAGAACACGTTGTACAGGTCTTCCACAAGCGCCGATGAGCACACCACGAGCTGCGAGGAGAGCGTGGACATAATAGCTGCGAGAACGGCAGCCAGAATCATGCCGGCGATAAAGGGGTGGAAGAGAATCTGCGCGAGATCCAGGAATACGGTTTCTGCCTTTTCTTTATCGGTGACCGAGGCCCCCGGGTGGGTGGCAAAGTATGCGATACCCACAAACGCGGTGCTGATGGCGCCCAACACGGTCAGTACCATCCAGCTCATGCCGATGCGGCGCCCGGCTTTCGCATCCCCTGGGGTGCGAAGCGCCATGAAACGCACGATAATATGCGGCTGACCAAAGTATCCCAGGCCCCAGGCAAGCGCCGAGGCGATACCGATAATAGAGGTTCCGGCAAAGAGGTTGAGTGCATCGGGCTTGGTGTTCGCGATAGCATCAATAACGGTGTTAGCACCGCCCATATTGGTCACGGCGACGATCGGCACGGCAATCAGTGCGGTAACCATCAGCAGGCCCTGCACCATATCGGTGTAGGATGCACCCATAAACCCGCCGAAGAAGGTGTAGAACATGGTGATACCGGCGACCAGAAGCATGCCGGTGAGGTAGCTCTGGTGGAAGGAAGACTCGAAGAATTTACCGCCGGAGACCATGCCGGAAGAGACGTAGAAGGTGAAGAATACGAGGATGATGATACCCGAGACGATTCGCAGCAGATTGCGCTTATCGTGCAGTCGGTTACTGAGGAACACGGGGACGGTGACGGCATCGCCAGCGACTTCGGTGTAGCTGCGCAGACGGGGCGCAATCATCTTCCAGTTGATCCATGCGCCAATTGTCAGACCGATAGCCATCCACGAATCGGATTTAGAGAGCCCGGAAAGATAAATAACGCCGGGCAGACCCATCAGGAGCCAGCCGGACATATCTGCGGCGCCTGCCGAGAGAGCCGCGACGGTGGGGGAGAGCTGTCGTCCTCCAAGCACATAGTCGTCAAGGTCGTTGTTTTTACTGTTTGCCCACAGACCAATCACAATCATGGCGATAAAGTAAATCGCCAGTGCGATGACTTGGAACGTACCGTCGGTCATCTCTCATTCCTATCTAGTGGTTGGGATTTCGTCACGTAACTATCTGTGTAATTATGCGCAACTCTATGACTTTATGAGTGGCTTGGGATACAGTCTAACCGCTCGGAATAGATTTACCAAGTCGTAATGCATTCAGCGTGTTTGCATACTAGTGAATATATATTCACATCATACGAGGTATGCCGTGGTAAAGCGTGGTTTTATGTGGGAAATTTTGGCGAAACGACCCCGAAAATTCGCGGCTCTTGAGGTTGCTTTGACCACAACGTGAACGGGTGGCGTGTGGTGATGCTTTTGCTTCTTATAAATCTAAAGGATTTGTAATGATCCACGGCTTGGGACTCATGGCTTTAGGATCGAAGTATTCCAGAAAATCCTGCGCCGATTTCGGGAACTTGGGGGCATCAGGAATGGGAATGGAGGCGCGAATCCATTCCAAAATATCGGACTCTGCAAACCCTGCATCCCGAAGCTGTCTCAGCGTTACCGCGCCGTCGCGTTTCGCTAGACGCTTACCTTCCGCGTTGAGGGCTAAGGGGACGTGTGCATAGTGGGGCGGTTCATACCCCAGGAGTGTTGCCAAGTATGCCTGGCGCGGAGCGGAAGATAGTAAATCGTCTCCGCGCACCACCTGGGTTACACCCTGATAATGGTCATCGACCACGACGGCTAGGTTGTAGGCGTAGGTGCCGTCGTTGCGGCGAACCACCACGTCATCGACGGCGCCCGTGTACTCACCGGCAAACATATCCTGCACCGTAAATTCGCTGATTTCGGCGCGCAAGCGCAGGGCGGGAGGGCGTATCTCACGCCGAGATTCACGCTCGGCATCACTCAGACTGCGACATGTTCCCGGATAGGAACCGGGGATGCCGTGCGGTGCCGAGGTTGCCTCCAAAATCTCGCGGCGCGTGCAATAGCATTCGTAGAGCAGCCCTGCATCCTGGAGTTTCTGTACGGCGGCATCGTAGGCGGCAAGCCGTGTGCTCTGGTGTAAAACATGGTCGTGGCGCTGCGGGTCTTCGCCGGGCGTTACATCCCAATCGACCCCCAAAGATTTTAAATCGGCAAGCTGCTGTTCAGCGGCACCGGGGCGCACGCGATCGAGGTCTTCGATGCGCATCACAAAGCGCAGCCCCTCTTGTCGTGCGAGAAGCCATGCGAGAATTGCGGTGCGCAGATTGCCCAGATGCAGGTCTCCAGAGGGGGACGGTGCGTACCTGCCCGCGCCTGGTGAAGAAGGGGCGTGCATTGCGAACGAATCCTGGGCGGTGCTGCTGTGTAAGCTCATGGTTTTAATCCTAGCGGTACCTCTAAAAGTGTCTCACGCCATAGGATGCGGCAAAAAATAACAAAATAATAACAACCTCACAGGGAACTTCGTGATAAACATTCGCAAGTGTGTTATTAAACCTTTATAAAAATATTCCGTATCTGACGCTAAAGTCGAGTACCGTTAGAAGTATGGCAACCACGATTGAACTAGCGGACGGTGTTTATCGTATTGCAACCGATAACTACTGTCTAAATACCGGACTCATCCTCGGTCTTGAGAAAGCACTCGTGATCGATACCGGTGCAGGACCTCGACACGCAACCGAAATTTATGATGAGGTTCGTCGTATTACCCGTATGCCCCTCGTCGTCGTCAATACGCACGCACACCCCGAGCGTTATTTTGGAAACGACGTTTTTGCGGCTATGGGCACCGAAGAGTTTTGGTCGCACCCACGGGCGGCGCGCGCTATCAAGAAATACGGAGATAGGCAGCGCCTGTATGTGGAGACCCTAGAACCTGAGATGGCACACCATCAGGGAGCGGCAACCGATATCGTGGTGCCTAATCATCTGGTTGCTCAAAGCGGGGAAGGCATTACCTTTACCCCGGTTGATCTGGGGGAGCGCTCGGCAACCCTCATCTACTTGGGTCCCGGACATACCGAGGGCGATATCTTGGTGGGCATCGACGACGTGCTCTTTACGGGCGGTCTGCTGGAGCAGGGGACCGATCCGTCCTTTGAAGACTCTTTTCCCGATCGTTGGGTAGAGACCCTAGGCGCGCTTCTTGAGCTTGATCGTTACCGCGTCTATGTGCCTGGCTGTGGCGATCCTGTAGAGCGTGACTTTGTGGAACGTTTTCAGGAGACCATGAAGAAGGCTATTTACGCTATTCGCCATTCGACTATTGACCCGAATGATGCGAGTACCACCGCCGCCATGTACCACCTGCCGTATGCACCCGGACCTACCCGGTTCCTGTTGGATCGTATGGCGCAGCTTGACGGCACCGAGGTGCCTACCGACAGCTCTGAAACCACCGGGTATACCGGTCCTATCACAATTGGCAGCCTGCACTAGCATAAGCGCAGACATATGACGACTGGGTATGACATATATCGTCATATTCATAAGAATTTCTGAAAACCTCCGCATAGGGTACGTACCATTTCGAGGTTATGGTGCGTTCCTGCGCGGAGGTTTTACTCTGCGAATCTTAGAAGGGGTAAGGCGTAACCTAAGCCTGGGCATCGAAAATATCGTTCGGGCGGTGAATGCGCACCCGAATACCCGACTCCTTACCGAAGCCTGCCGCCATGCGTTCCAAATCCGTATTCGGTGCCGCCTGAACCGTGAAGAACCGCTCGATGGCGCGGGTAAATTGGGGATTCTGCGCGAGAGTTCCGTGTTCCAGCGCGGTGAAAATGCCGCCTCCGGCATCGTCATAGACGACGACGTCAAGATCGGGCAGAAGCTCCGTCATGGGCAGATTCAGTGCAGAAATATCGTATTGAAAGGTCAAATCGCCGCATATGAGGGTGACCGGAATCGGTGCGCCCGCTACATGGGCGGAATCATCGGCAGCCGTGCGTGGGCTGCCGGTGGGGTAGTAGCCCGCTAAAGAAACGCCGGTAGCCGTTGCGATAAGCCCGTCGATGCCGGAAAGCCCGCGGTTTGCGAGAACCCGTGCGGGCGCATCGGCACCAAGAGCGGGGGCGATAATATCTAGATCGCGCACAATACTCGACGAGCCGACGACGAGGGTACGGCGCTGCTGTGCACATGTATTCCATGTTTGGAGTGCAAGCGCCTGAGCGGGAATTCTAGCAGGCTGAGAAGTATATGCACCGTCTTGGTGACATTCTTCGGAGGGAGCAGAGGTCTGCGGCTGCACTGTTTCAGACTCGGTACAATGATAGGCTTCGATCAACGTGAGCGATGCCTCCTGAGCTCGCTGACCGGCAGCGACCCAAGCATCAAGCCAGGCGTCATCGGCCCGCATGCCCGATCCCATAAGCGCAAAGGCTTCAAGTTCGGCGGGCGAATCAATCTCGCGAACGGCACGGGTGCCGGGTTCGTACCAGCTGGCACGCCGAGGCGCATAGTAAGCATGCTGCACATCGGTACGCGCTAAAAGCTCAGAAATAGGGCGCGAAAGCGTGGGATGCCCGCATAAAATAGTTCGCTCGATACTCTGCCCCAGCTCGGAAGCCGCATGTTCCCCGAGCACCGTCGTGTACTGGGGAATCGAGGTAGCGCCGTGCCGCCCCTGCGAAGAAGGCTCTGCCAGCAGCGGCAGATTCAACGCGCGGGCAAACTCGGCAGCGAACGGCTCGGCACCGTCTCCCGCGATCACCACCGTTTTCGGGCAGTCTGGTGCGCCTTCGGGTTTAAGCGGTGAGGACTGGACCGCCTGTTCATGCTGAATCAGCCAAAACTTCTCGACAGGACTCAGCTGTGCAGGTTCAAGCTCAGCGGGGTACGATGCGGCCCCCGGGGCGATATATTCGGCAAGCGATGCGGCCCAGGTGGGAAGAATCTCGGCTGTTCGAGCCGAAGGTGTAAGCGGGGTATCGAAACACACGTTAATATGCGCCGGCCCCACGGGCTCATCGCTTGTGCGCGACCAATCCTGCGCATCGCTGCCGGTCAGCGCCGCTAAACATGCCATAAAATCGGCGGTCTGCTGCCCAGGATTATGTTCGGGGTATGAGGTCAAATCAGCGCTTGCGCGCACAAAGGGAGAGAAAAAATCGGTTTGAACCGTCGTCTGATTAGCACCGGTTCCACGCAGCCTTACGGGACGGTCTGCGCTCATGATCGCCAGCGGAACCCCGGCATGGTAAGCCTCCATCACGGCGGGCAGATACTCACCCAGAGCCGTTCCCGAGGTACACACTAACCCCACGGGCAGCCGCGAAGCCTTCGCGATACCCAGCGCCGTAAACGCTGCCACGCGCTCATCAACGCGCACGTGGGCAACTAACGCACCTGCCTCTTCGGCCGCCGCAACCGCATACGCCAAGGGGGCGCTTCGAGAACCTGGGGAAACCACCACATGCCGCATGCCCGCGCGAATCAGGGAATCGAGCACGGCGACGGCGGAGAGCATGGAGTCTGGAGCGGGGGGAGTTTGAACGGTGTTGGCACAGTCGGGGTTTTCAGTCACCCGTCTATTCTAGACCGGTGTTTGGGCGTGTGAAGAATATGGGGCCCCTAAACGGGCAGTTAGCCCCCAGAACACTGACCAGAACGTTCAGAACATACCGGCTAAAGACTCGTGGGCAAGGCTTCCTGAAGCACCAGGTAGCACCGTCGGATGCGCTCCACCCAGGTATCCCGCACTTCGCTCTCTGCTTCAACGCACCTCAGCGCCGATTCCGTAGGCGCAACCCGCCGCACTTCGAGCTCGCCGTCGCGAGCAAGCAGCGAATCGTCAGTCACATCGGCGCTCATTAGCGAGACCGTACTCAGCCCGCACGCATAGGGAAGATCCGGCAGAGCCGCCGCCAGAGACACACCGGTCGCGATACCTACGGAAGATTCCAGCGCCGAAGACACCACCGCGGGTAAAGCTGCCTGTTCAACGATCTTTAGCGCGCGCCGAACCCCGCCTAAAGGCGCCGCCTTGACGATCAGCACATCGGCGGCGTGCGCCTGCGCCACCTTGAGAGGGTCACTAGCCTTACGCACGGATTCGTCGGCGGCGATAAGCATCGAAAGACTGTGCTCGCGCACCAGGGCACGCACCTGCGCAAGCTCATCAACCGTGGCGACGGGCTGCTCGGCATAGAGCAGATCGTACTTGTTCAGCGCCGCAAGGGCTTCGAGAGCTTCAGGTACGCTCCACCCCGCATTAGCGTCCACCTTCAACCGTGCATTCGGGAGGGCACGCCGCGCCGCCGCAACGCGGGCAATATCATCGTCGAGAGTCTGCCCCTTCTCGGCAACCTTGATTTTAAGCTCGTGGATGGTTCCACGATAGTTGTTCAGCACTTCGGGAACCCGCTCGGCGCTCACTGCGGGAAGGGTTGCGTTTACCGGAATAGTGGCTCGCCGAACGGGCGGCGCCCCCAGCCAGGCGGACTCTAACGCACAGGCTAACCATGCCGCCGCCTCATGATCGTCATACTCTAAAAACGGCGCGAACTCGCCCCATCCGGCGGGACCCTGTATCAGCGCACTCTGGCGCCGATTGACTGAGCGGAAGGTCACCCGCATGGGAATATCAACCACTCGAACGGCGCGTAAAACCTGCTCTAACGGCGGCAAAGCTAAGCCCTCAGTGATGAACCCGTATCCTAGCGGCGGCACGGATGACATGGCGTTTCTCCTTAAGGTATTCTCGGTAAACTCCCAGCTTGGAATTTAGAAAACACGTATTTTTCATAGCTTAACCTGAGATAGTGTTTTCTATGTCGTGTTTACAGACACCGCATCACAGACATTTTGGAGGGAAAAAGTATGTCACAGGGTCCTCACACATCGCGTGGTCATGTTCCTCGCCATACCAGTACCTCAAATGACACGGACGATGCTACGCGTATTCTATCCCCTCAGACTCTAGCCGATAACGACAGTGCCGATGTCGACGCGACGGTTCCGTTATCGAGCATCCAATCCTCCTATGAAACCGATGATGACGCGACCGAATTTCTGGAGCTTCAGGATCTGCCATCTTCCTCACCAGACACGGACGTAACCCGCGCCATCCCGAACCCGCACGAGGCGCCTAAACCCCATGAAGGCTCCGACACGGTAGCCCTCGACGCTCTTGACGATTCTCCGACCGAAGCCATCAGCGCATCGCAGGATCCGCGTGCTCACTACGTTCAGCACACGCGTGCCGCCCAGCCGCAAACCCGTGTGCAGCCGGATATAACCCCTTCGGATGATTACCCTGCCACGGTCGCCATGCCAATGGGTGCTCCCGGTATGCAGACTGCGCCCCAGGGCACGCAGTACAGTGCCGCCGCTCATCCGCACGCCGCTAACCAGACGATGGGCGCCGCGAACTATGCCGGATACGGTGCTCACCCGAACCCTGCGGCCCCCGGGGCAGGTGTTCCCGCAGAAGCGCCCATTCCTAATGATCCGCCAAGTACCAAGGTTGTGGCGCAGCATTTGGGTGTCATGGTGCTGTTCGGTGCCCTGCTCTACGCCACGTTCCAGTTCTTCATTTACAGCCGTACCGGGCAGCAGCTCGACGAAAATGCGTTTACCGAATATGCCAGCCAGTTCGCGGAATACCAGCGTCCCACCCTGGCGGCTCTCGATAACCTGCCGACAATTACCGGCGTAATCGCGGTGATCGGCATTATTATTGGGCTGATCTGGAAGCACCGCATCCTGCCCGCTATTGTGGGTATTCTTGCGGGCACGGGCGCGTGTTTGAGCGTCCACGTCCTCAAGAATTATGTGATTACCAAGCCTAATTTCGGTATTCAGGAAGCCCTCTTGAACTCCGCGCCGAGCGGACATACGGCATTCGCCGCTTCTGCAGGTGCCGCTCTGTTTATCGCAGCGCCTCGCGCGCTTCGACCCACGATTGCGGTCTTGGCGGCGATGGCGACCTGCGCTACGGGCGCATCTACCATTATTAACGGCTGGCATCGCCCAGCGGATGTTATCAGCGCGATTTTGGTAGTTGCTCTCTGGACCGTTCTCGGCTTGGGCGTTCTTCGGTACCTGCGCCGTGCAGAATTTAACGCACCGACCCCTCGCGTGGTGGGAGCCATCGCGGTGCCTCTGCTGACGATTGCAAGCCTGTTCCTCTCGTTCTGCGCGGTCGCGATGTATGCGGTCACCATGTTTTCCACCATGCCCGGGGGAGTGTTCGTTGCCTCAACCTGCCTGATTTTGGCGGTTAGCACGGGCACCACGGCGATACTGGTGCGGCTTCTGCGCCCGCGTAACCAGGTATCTTCTCCCTATACGCGCGTGTGGGAATACTAAGGACGTATTCGTATCACGTTATGAAATATATGCGTCACTTTTTGCCTAGCCCCTAACACAGGCATAGAATTTAGTACAGTTCATGCAGATTTTAGGACGTTCGTATCCTAAAAGAACAACCATCATCGGCGAAAGGTTAGAACTCATGGCGGGTACTCACGAAGGGCGTGTGATTGTTTTCCCACAGCTCACCGAAGTTCTTACCCCCTTTGAGACTAAGCCGCAGGCGAAGAAACTTCTTGATGCCGATGGTGGCAGCATCACCCTGATGGAGCTGGCAGGCGGTCAATCTTGGCACGAACACCACAGTGTACATCCGGTGATTGTGCAGGTGCTTAAAGGCAAGGTTGATTACAGCGCCAAGGGGCAGAGTATTATTCTGGAACCCGGTAAAATCATCCACACCACGGCAAAGCTGTTGCACTCGGTCACGGCACTCGAAGACTCGACCTTGATGGTCATTATGCTGACCGGAGAATCACATCCGGAGCCTAATATCACTATTGAGGTTGAACAGGTCTAGGGCACAACGCCTTAGAAATAAATAAATCCCTTTAAGCACGGTAATGTCCCGTATCCAGCGACGGATACGGGACATTGTCGTATATTCTCCCCAACAGGCAAAGCTGTTATGAGCAGGTTTTCTGTGAAACGGTAAAAACCCCGCAGATACCTTCCTCACGGAGCACTTGGAGGAAAACGTATCTGCGGGGCTGGTCTGAAACAGGGCAAACGGACTAGGCGTTTGCTGCCGCATCCTGATCTGCGGGGGTTTCATCCACGTGGGTGGGATCAAGCACACGCGCCAGGAATGTTTTGGTACGTTCATGTTGCGGGCTGCCGATCACCCGCTCGGCGGGTCCCTCTTCGACGACCACGCCATCTGCCATGAAGACGACCTTATCGGCGACATCGCGGGCGAAGCTCATCTCGTGGGTCACCACGATCATCGTCATGCCTTCGTCGGCGAGATCACGCATAATCGTAAGGACATCGCCCACCATTTCGGGGTCGAGCGCGCTTGTCGGCTCGTCGAAGAGCATGAGTTCGGGGTTCATCGACAGCGCCCTAGCGATCGCCACACGCTGCTGCTGGCCGCCCGAAAGTTTACTCGGGTAGGCATTTTCCTTATCTGCCAGCCCCACTTTTGCCAGCTGTTCGCGGGCAATCTTCTCTGCCGTTGGACGATCGCGCCCCAAGACCTTAATCTGGGCAATCGTGCAGTTATCAAGCACGCTCAGATGCCCAAACAGGTTGAACTGCTGAAACACCATGCCCATGCGGGTGCGCAAGGCGTTAATATCGGCGTCCGGATCGGTTACCTCGACACCGCCCACGGTAATGGTTCCTGCGTTGGGCTCTTCGAGCAGGTTTACGCATCGCAGAAGTGTTGATTTACCTGACCCCGAAGGGCCGATTAGGCAGACGACCTCGCCCGGTTCAACCTGAATATCAATACCGCGCAGCACCTCGTTTTTGCCATAAGACTTGTGTAGCCCCGTGATGCTCACCGATGCCGCCGATGTTACTGTGTCAGTCATGACAATCTCCCAAAGTCTTTGTCGTGGTTATTTGCGTGATGCGCCCGTGCGCTTCTCAAAATATGCGGATAGCTGCCCCAGCGGCACGGTAATAATCAGGTAGCACAGGCCGGCAACCACCAGGGGAGTGAGCCCCGCGCCGGATGCGGTAATACCTTCACGCCCGAATTTCGCCAGCTCGTACTGCGCGATTTGTACACCCAGCAGGTACACGAGCGAGGAATCCTTGGTCAGCAGAATAACTTCGTTAGTCAGCGGGGGGAGCACGATGCGGAATGCCTGCGGAATAATTACCGAGAGCATCGCCCGGGTGTGCGACATGCCCAGCGACCGTGCCGCCTCATACTGGCCCTTCGGAACCGCCTGTAGGCCGGCACGCAGCACCTCGCTAATATAGGCAGAGGACACCAGCCCAAGGGAGAGTGTTACCGGAATGAGGTTATCGACAAACCGGATTTTGAAGGCTAGGGGAATGCCGTAACCGAAGGCAAAGAACACCAAGAGCGCCGGAATGCCACGGAAAATTTCGACATAGATTGTCGCCAACCACCGATAGGGTGCGATCGATGAGATACGCATGAGTGCCAGGATAAGACCAAGGCTTAGACCTACGGCGAAACCCAGGGCCGTGTAGATCAGAGTATTCTTGAGCGCTACCGTAATAACGTTCGGGAACTGCTTTTGCGCAACCTCAAGGTTGAATACCTGGCTGGAAAGCGTTTTCCAGTCGGCAAGGGCAATAATAAGAACCGCGATAACCGCCAGCAGAGCGTACTGGGAGTACCGGAACATCGCCTGTTTTTTGCGGGGAGATAGTTTATTCTGTGCCATCGTTACACTAACGTAGTCTGTGTTGATCGTGATATTCAGGATGCGCGGAGCACGTTAGCGAACGAACGCGCACCGCGCTAATCGCGGTTAGTTTGCGCTGGATGAAGATGCGGATGAGGACGAAGACTTAGCCTTGGTCCACTTTTCCTTGATCTTATCGAGTTCGCCGCTGGACTTGAGCTGCTGAATTGTCTTATTTGCTTTATCCAGCAGGGCTTTCTTTTCGGGGGCTACCGCACCGGCAATCTGGTCGGCGTTTTCCGAGGTCTGGTAGGCGATCTTGAAAGAGTCGGGGTCTTTGGTTAGCGCCTCAGAAATAACCGAGAGGTTTGCCGAGACGGCCTGCACCTGACCGGTCTTCAATGCCGAGAACATGAGCTCGTTGTCCTCGTACTGCACAACATCCGCGCCTTTTTCTTTGGCATAGGATTCGCCGCTGGTTGCCTGCTGAGCGCCGACTTTGGCGTTCTTAAGATCTTCGACGGAGGAGATCTTAGAGTTTTTAGGAACCAGAATCGCTTGGTTGTCTTCGAAGTAGACATCGGTGAATTCCATCTTGGATTTCCGCTCGTCGGTCACGCTGATACCCGCGAGCGCAATATCGCATTGTCCGCTGGTGAGCCCGGTGCCCGAATCGAGGCCTTCAAAGCTGATGGAGGTGAGCTTTGCTTCTGCGCCCAGGTCTTTGGCGATAGCGTTTGCTATATCTGCATCGATACCTACGATTTTTCCGTTTTCTTCGTATTCGAAGGGCATGTAGGGGGTGTTGGTGCAGACGGTGAGGACTCCGTTGTTGATAAGGTTTACCTCTCCGTTTTCGCCGTCGGATGCAGTTGAGACGCATCCGGTGAGGACGAGGGGTGCGAGCGCGAGGAGTGCGAGGGACTTTTTGAGGTTGGGTTTTGCGGTGAAAATCGACATGGTGTGCTCCGTGTGTAGAAAATTTTGATGTTTTCCATTGTGCACCTGCACGATAAAGAATGCAAGTATGCCTATAAATATTCACTATTTTTCTGGGGAAATGACGAATTATGTATGCATAGTATGCATAAAACCAGGAATGCTGCCGCGCCGCAGCGGACGGCGGGAGAAACGTGCTGCACGTGCGCAACACCGGGAACAAGAGTGCATATTTTCGTGAGTTAAAGTGTTCGCCACCTCAGATGACGTATCAGGAGGTGCTCAACTACCCCACGGGCGGTAGAACATGCCACAATTGAAGGCGTGAGCAACGTAGAGAAAAATGTTCAGGGTACCCGCGCAACCCTTGACAAGAAGACCGGCGATATCGCCGCCATGTTTGACACCGTCGCGAAGCGCTACGACCTGATGAACGGCATCTTGTCGCTGGGACGGCACATCTACTGGCGTAAGCAGACCGTCGCCGCCGTGGATGCGCATCCCGGGCAGAAAGTCCTCGACGTTGCCGCCGGTACCGGAACCTCATCCGAGCCTTTCGCCGACGCCGGGATTGATGTTATCGCCGCGGACCTTTCCGAAGGGATGCTGGAGGTCGGGCGCAAACGCCGCCCCGATATGACCTTCGTACGGGCGGATGTTACCGACCTTCCTTTCGAGGACGACAGCTTCGATGCGGTCACCATGTCCTACGGTTTGCGTAACGTTGCGGATTACCCCCGTGCGCTGAGCGAACTGTACCGGGTTACTAAGCCCGGCGGGCGCATCGTGGTGCTGGAATTCTCAACCCCAACCTTCGCCCCTTTCGGTAAGGTATATAAGGAATACATTATGAAGGCGATACCGCCCGTAGCGCGCGCGATCTCCTCAAACCCGGAATCCTATGTATATTTGGCGGAGTCGATTATCGATTGGCCGGATCAGAGAACCCTTGCCCACAAGTTCGCACAGGCGGGCTGGCAGGACGTCAAATATCGTAATCTCAGCGGCGGAATTGTTGCCATTCACCGTGGCTTCAAACCCCAAAACTAACACTCAGCACATCATCATTGAGCAACACGCAGCATACAGCTACGCACCAACACACCGAAGAAGGCATCGTGAGCACCTCAGAGCAATCCATTGCAGCCACCGACCTGATGGCAGGACTCGATTTCAACCTGCCCGCCGGGTTTGAGCTGATTGCGTCCGACCCGCAGCTTGGCCCCCAGATTCTTACCTCGCTGGCGCGGATTGAAGAGCGGCTTGCCGAGGCTATCAGCTACACCGATAAGCTCGCCGATGTTGCCGCCCGACACTTACTGCTCGCCGGTGGAAAGCGTGTGCGTCCCCTTCTGACCCTGCTTGCCGCCGCCGTAGACGGACAGATTAACGACGACGTGATTGAGGCTGCGGTGGTCGTCGAACTCACCCATCTGGCGACCCTCTACCACGACGATGTGATGGACGATGCGCCCAAACGCCGCGGCGTCGATACCGCCCAGACCATTTGGGGAAATTCCGTCGCCATCCTGACGGGTGACCTCATTTTCTCCCGTGCCTCGCTGCTGGTCTCCGATCTGGGCACGCGACCCATGAAAATTCAGGCGCAAACCTTCGAGCGCCTGGTGCTGGGGCAGCTCTACGAAACAACCGGTGTACGCGAAAACCAGGATATTCTCGACCACTATATCGCCGTGATCGAAGGGAAAACCGGCTCGCTAATCGCGGCGGCGGGGGAGTACGGATCACTCTTGGCGGGCGCCTCCGAAGAGGTTATTCAGATGGTCGCCACCTACGGCGAACTCGTGGGCGTAGCATTCCAGCTCGCCGATGATGTGATTGATATCGTCAGCGATGGTGCATCCTCCGGGAAAACCCAGGGCACCGATCTGCGTGAGGGCGTGCCGACCCTGCCGACCATTCTGCTCAACCGTGCCGCAGAGGCCGGGGACGAATCAGCCCGTCAGGTTCAAACGCTCATTGAGGCAGACCTATCGAGTGACGATGCGCTTGCCGCCGCTGTATCCGCGCTCGCCGCGCATCCGGTCACGCAGGAAGCGTGGCAGATAGCCTATGACTGGGCGGATCGTGCGATTGCAGCCATTGCGCCGCTGCCGGATTCTACCGCGAAGGCGGCGCTGGAATCTTTCGCGCATGCCGTGGTGCATCGCGAGGGCTAAACTGCGTGATACGGTTGCTTCAGGAAGACTTCTTCACGAGAATACGCATACCGATGTAGCGTAGTGCGTGAAGAACGCCCAGGTGGAGCTGAACTCGATAGAGTTCTTTAAGGGAAACTATGGCCCACAAAACCGTTACCGCATATCAAACTGCCGCAATATTCTTCAGTTCGGTCATAGCGGCTGCGGCAACGTTTGCTATATCGGTTATTGCTGCGTACTTTTTATCGCAGAGTGAGTTTAGGCAGTTTCAGTCCGCATTCTGGCCTCTCGTGTTCGGAATTTACGGCATAACCGGCGCTATTCAGCAGGAGACAACGCGGGCAGTCGGAGCGTCCCTTCTGCAGAATCCGGAATCACGAACACACACCAATAGACTTTCATATTCCGCCGTGGCAGCCCTGTTAGGCCTGGGTATTGCCGCGATCGTCGTCATGACTTCACCGCTGTGGTCCTCCGCTTTCCCCACCTACCCGCAGATGAGTGTTGTACTAATAGCGTTCGGCGTCGTGATGTACGCCGTCTACGCTGCGGTCAGCGGCGCATCCGCAGGGCGGGATTCCTGGTATTTTTACGCCGCTTTAGGCAGCGGTGAGGCACTGATACGTTTGGTGGCAACACTGGCGGCGGTAGCGTTGTCGTGGCACCTGCTCGGATTTGAGACCGCCGTGGTTGTTGCTTCGCTGATCTGGCTTCCGTGCGTCGTATTTTCACGCACCGGGCGGCGCGTCTGGCACGCGAGCATTGATGTTAGTTCGCGGCGGTATGCACGAAATATTGTGATGCTCATGCTTTCATCCGCCGGTGCATCGATTCTTATGACGGCGTTCCCCTTTTTCTTACAGTTCACAACGCAGGATCAAAGCGCACAGTTCAATGCCTTGGTTGCCGCTATTGGTGTTACACGTTCGCCGATTATGATGCCGCTTCAGGCCTTTCAAGGGGTCGCCATATCGGCTTTCTTAAAGCACCAAGATTACCCACTGCGCGCTTTAGCACGCCCGTGTCTGTGGGTTCTGGGAATCGGCGGTTTCGGCGCACTGCTTGCCTATCTTATCGGTCCTTTTCTCTTTGACATTTTCTACTCTAAATATGCCGGTCTTGCACCCGGAATAATGCTTGCTATTTTGACCCTTGAATCCGCGATTATCGCCGTGCTCGTGCTCGCCGGAAATCTGGCTATTGCCTTGAATATGCACCGTTTATATGTGAGCGGTTGGGTTTGTGCTGCTGCGTTGGCCTTGCTCCTGCTGCATGTGCCGCTGGATGTGGTGAGCCGTACCGAGCTCGCCCTCGGGGCTGCTCCACTGTGCGGATTCACGGTAATTCTGGTGGGAATCTTGCGGAGTCCAAAGGTAGAGAGCCGTAAAAGTACCGATAAATCCGGTCTCTTCCAGGATGCACCTGCCACTCGGCACGAGAGGCCGTGAGGGCTGAAGATCGAGAAGCGTTAGTTTAAAAATGCTTGTGTTTATCTGTTACATTCCCCTCATAAATCCCACAGAATCCCACATGATGGGCTATCATTGACCAAATAGCCTACATCAGGTAAACCTAAAGAACGTCTGTGCCCATACATCATTGAGAGCACAGAGCACCCGGAGAGTCGCGCCCAAACCCTAGCGCGCCTCCGTTCACGACGACATGCTCCGTCTACCCTTAAGGCATCGTCGCGTGACGTGCATACATGAACATCTAGACCGAGGTAACCACTATCATGGGTACAAAACCCGCCAAGACCCCGGCGAAGCGTGAAGGCTTCTCCAGCCGCAGGGTCTTCCTTTTTGCCGCCATCGGCTCAGCTGTTGGTCTGGGAAATATTTGGCGTTTCCCCGCTGTTGCTTACGAGAACGGTGGCGGCGCCTTCATGATCCCGTACATCGTGGCGTTGCTGACCGCAGGCCTCACCTTCCTCTTCTTCGACTACGCGATTGGCCACCGCGGGCGCGCATCGTCCCCGCTGGCATTCCGCCGCCTTAACCGCAAAACCGAGTTTATCGGTTGGTGGCACATGGGTATTAGCGCGGTTATCGCCATCTACTATGCCGCGATTATCGCCTGGGCGGTGCGGTACATGATTTTCTCGTTCAACCAGGAATGGGGCAGCGACGCGAAATCCTTCTTCATGAAGGACTTCCTGAAAGTGGGGGATCCAAAGCTTTCCTTTGACTTTAACCCCGGCATTCTTATTCCGCTCGTGCTGGTATGGATTTCCCTGATAATCATCATGGCGTTGGGCGTACAAAAAGGCGTGGGTGCCGCCAATGTGGTGTTTATGCCCCTGCTGATCTTTATGTTCGTAGGTCTGGTCGCATACTCGCTCACCCTGCCCGGCGCGATGAACGGCTTGAACACCCTGTTTACTCCCAACTGGGGTGCGCTAACTAATGGCGAGGTGTGGGTCGCCGCCTACGGCCAGATCTTCTTCTCGCTCTCCCTCGGTTTCGGCATTATGGTGACTTACGCATCCTACCTGAAGCCCAAGACCGACCTGACCGGCTCGGGTGCCGTCGTGGGCTTCGCCAACTCCGGATTTGAGCTGCTGGCGGGTATTGGTGTGTTCGCGGCGCTGGGCTTCATGGCGCAGGCACAGGGCATCGCCGTAGGCGAAGTCGTCGAAAAAGGTACCGGCCTGGCGTTCATCGCTTTCCCCACCATTATTTCGCAGGCGCCGGCTGGTGCGCTCATCGGATTCCTGTTCTTCGGTTCGCTCCTCTTCGCAGGATTCACTTCGCTCATCTCGGTTCTTGAGGTCATTATCGCCGGTGTGCAGGATAAAGCAGGCACCTCACGCCTGACCTCGACTATGATCGTGATTATCCCGCTGGCGATTATCTCGACACTGCTGATGCCCACCGCATCCGGCCTGTACGTGCTGGATATTCTCGACAACTTCGTGAATAATTTCGGCATTCTTGCTGCTGGCCTCACCTCCATTGTTGTGGTTGTCTACTGCTTGCGGGCACTGCCGACCCTGCGGGATCACCTGAACTCCGTTTCCTCCTTGAAAGTGGGCTGGCTCTGGATGATTCTCTTGGCGGGCGTTACCCCGCTGATCCTGGGGTACAGCCTGATCTCCACGCTCGTGAAAACCATTAATAAACCCTACGAAGGTTACCCAGCAGATCTGCTCGGCATCTTCGGCTGGGGCATGGTCGTACTCCTGATCGTTGGTTCCATCGTGATTTCATTCCTGCCATGGTCGCATAAGTCACGCGCCGCCGAGGAACCCCCGGCACCGCCCGTTATCGGTGGTAAACTCGCCCACACGCATGTGGACGATGCCGCACTGAAAGCACACGCAAAAGCACAGGGTGAGGAGGCATAATGAGCGGTGCAGCTATCGCTATGATGATCGTGGCAATCCTCATTATCTGGGGAGGCCTAGTGTTTGCCCTCGTAAACCTGAGCAGGCACCCCGAAGAACCTGAGGATGATACTGTCGAGCAGGCAGCCACCGAATAATACCGTCACGCGCAGGCAGGTTTGCGGACTGTGCCCGGCACGTAGAAACATAGAATACTCGCGCACTCGGCGCGAATAAAAAAGGTGTTGGCATGAGAACTTCAACCGGTTCTCGTGCCAACACTTTTATGCATCTGCGGCAAGAATTCAGGATTTGTCGCGGGCGCTCGCCGCAGAATCCTCGGTGTCTTCGGGCGAGAGCTGAACCGCATCCAGAAGATAGTTCTGCTCGCGGTCTTCGCCACCCTCAGAGGACTGAGAAATCTGCACAATAGGAATCATGCCGGTCTCGACCGCCGTGAGCTTCGACGGGCGCGAAGTGCGTGAGGCGCGCACCGCATCCACCGTGAAAATTACGATAGCCACCCAAATCAGAGATAAGCCAATCCACTTATCCGGGGTAATCCTATCGTGCAGCACGAAGAGCGCCAGGAAGAACTGAATGGTCGGCCCCATATACTGCACCATGCCGATCACCGACAGAGGCAGCGCCCGCGCCGCTGCCGAAAAAAGAACCAGCGGAGTCACCGTGACAATGCCGGTGGAAGCGAGCAGCCAGAAATGCCCGGGGCCTTGCGAAAACAACGTGAGTTGTCCCTGTGTATTCATCCACCACAGCACCACGAGCGCCACCGGAAGCAAAATAAAAGTCTCAAGCGATAGCGACACCACTGGATGCACGCTCGACCCCACCCGCGCCTTGAGCAGCCCGTACGTTCCGAAGGTGAAGGCAACACCCAAACCCAGCCACGGAATCTGCCCGTACACCACGCTCATAATCAGCACCGCCACGGTCGAAATCCCGATAGCGATCCACTGAACTTTTCGCAGCCGCTCGTGCAGGAACACAACCCCCAACACCACGGAGACCAGCGGGTTAATAAAGTACCCCAGCGACATGTCGATCGTATGCCCGTGCGTGGTGGAGTACACATAGATCATCCAGTTCGCGCCGATCAGCAAAGACGCCACCGTCAAAATACCCATAGTGCGCGGGGTACGCACCGCCCGGTTAAATGGCTTGGTCAGCCGGAAAATAGGGAGCAGAACTGCGCAGAATGCCAGTGAAAAAATCACACGCGAGAGCACAATCTCCAGCGCAGACGAAGACGCCATGAGATAGAAATACAGCGGCAGCATACCCCAGATCGCGTAGGTGGTGAAAAGGCAGATAAAACCGTTGCGGGTCTGTGCAGCGCGTGCCGCGGTGCCTGGTGCGGATGTGGATGCTGTAGCGCTGTGAGCGTGCTGCGCCATAGTGTGGGGGATCCTCCCTAATCTGTGAACGAAAGATGAGATGTGAACTTCTAACAACTCTACTCTTCACCGCACTCTTGCACGAGTATGAGGCGCCGACTGGCGGAGGTGAGTTGCCTATTAAACGCCGATGGGGCGCAACATAATACAGCGTTGCGCCCCACCGGAATGATGAAATTCCTAGGTCAGGATAATATGCCGCAGGTACGGGGTAAAGACCCTGTACACCTGCTGGTACCGCGTTGTCTACAGACCGAAGAACCGCGAGAAGAAGCCCTTCTTCTTGCCGGTTTCCTGAGTCTGCTCCTGTTCCTCGTGCTGATCGGTCTTCTGCTCGGCGGGCTTGATCACCGGAATTGCAGTTGCCGGGGTGTTCTCGGTCTGCGGTGCGGATGCGCCGGTACCTGAAGCGGCAGGTTTGGGTGCCTGCTTCGGCTGTTGCTGGGCACCTGCCGCAGCGGGCTTCTGTGCGCCAGGCTGAGGGGTGGTCTGTCCCTGACCTGCACTCGCGCCGGGTTTGCCAGTTGCGCGCGGGGTGATCGATGTGCGGGACTTCGAGGCATCGGAGGCACTGGGCTTCGCCGCCTTAGCCTGACCCGCAGGTGCGCCGGTCTGTGCCGCGGCAGCATTCGGAACGACATCGCCTGGGAGGGTATTGACCGTTACGCGACCGTGCTCGGAATCCTCGCGCGGATCCTGATCGAAAGGAGCCTCGGTATCCGGGTAGAGGTTCTCGGTCGTGCGCACACCCGCCACCGGTTTCTGCGCTGCGCCAGCGGGTACAGCTTGCTCTGCAGCCGCCGCAGGAGCCTGAGGCTGAGCCGGTGCTGCCTCTTCCTGCTGTGCATTTTCCTGCGCGGGGGTGCTCTCTGCTACCTGTGCTGCCTCGGGCTTCTGTGCGGTGGGTGCCTGCTCGACTTCGGCACGTGCCGCCGCACGCTCTGCCGACTGCTGTTCGCGCAGAGCCACCTGCTCTGCAGCCTCGGCGGCGGCAGCCTGCTCGACTTCGGCGCGTTCAGCCGCCAATTCCGCACGGTACTGCTCAGCCTCTGAGGCAAGCTGCTCGAGTTCTTGGGTGGTCACCTCGGGCTTCGCGCGCTCAATACCGCTGATGCGCCCCTCATCGAACCACAACCGCAGGGCACCGTCGGTCATGGTGAGTACCACGGTGGCCTCGGTATCCCAGGCGGTATGGAACCCGCGCTGACGTGCATAAGAATTAATGGCGAGTGGATGATCGTGAATATCTTCGCTTTGCAGAGCCTTCGCAATCACGCGCCCTACACCTTTGTATGTGGGCGCATCCAGGGTCAGTTCGGGGCTGTCAATCAGGCACCACGCCCGCACGGACCCCGACGGCAGGGGATAGTGAGCGTATAAACCGGTTACCGATTTCGTTGCCAAAGTCAGACGACGTGCTAATCCATCTGAGAGCGGAATTTCGTCGGTACTCAGCTCCAGCACTGAGTCGCGTTCACCGGTATCTCGCGCCTGCAGCGCCGCTGAGACTACCGAATCTGGAAAATATCCCAATTGCTGCCACGACCAAATCCAGGTTCCACGGTTTTCAGATTCGGTACCGAGCAGGTAGGGTTGAAAAGACACCGGATCGGCGGCCTTGAACGTGAGGGATTGCTCGGCGAAGTTTACATCGTAGTCAGCAGACCCAATAAGTTCAGCCAACCGCGCCTGGTATTCGGTCGAGATAAAGATTGATGCGTCAATAAGATCCTGCAAAGAATTCGTCATAGGTTAAGGGTAACAACCTTTTTGGTGTGAGTACCCACAAACTGCACCAATTTTATAGGTCGGATGGAGAAAAAATTTGAACAAGAGACAACTCGGTAACCGATGCTAGAGCACACACGCAAAAGTGTGTTCCCTAACCTATCATGACGTTATAAATCGGCGTGACGGCGGATGCTTCGCTAAAATCAATAGAGTAGCGGGTAGCTTCCCGCCGGGACCTAAGATGCAAGCTGACGATAAAGGAATGGAAAACCATGACGGATACCCGACGTTCTGAACCGACGAGTAGAGCCGCCCGCACCCAGGATGCGCTCAACCGTATCGGTAGCTGGCTTCTTGATGTCGTCAAGGCTGAGCCCGGGTGGAGCGAGATGATCCTCGACGTAAAACCCCTCGCCGGGCAGGTCTATATTCGTGTGCGTGAATTCCGTGACGGCGAAGAGTACATCGGTTCGGTGGGCCCCCTCAAGGAAGATTCGCCCGTACTGCCCGATCTTCGCAAGCTCCAGCGCGCCGCCTACGACGGCAACCGCGGCACCTGGTTTACCGCATCTGTGGTGGTGGCGGCCAATAACTGGCCTGAGCCGAAGTTCAGCGTGGGGGCATCCTATAACCGCGACGAAGAACCGGAAAACTGGGGTACTGAAGGAACCCTGAGTGCTTCGGATGTGCGCGAGCATCTGCACATGTTCCCGCGCGATTCCGAGCGTATTCCCGCTTGGGCAACCGAACGTATGCACGGTCGCGCTCGCGATGTTTCAGGCTTGCATAAAGAAACCGATTACGAGATCCCCAATCCCTACCTCGCCGCTGCACTCGAAGCCTTCAAGAAGGATGTCAAAGAACGAACCCTCATTAACGTAGTGCGAACCATGCTCGGCGGCGATTTGCTCGTGGATGCTTCCGGCTCAACTATTGTTCCCGCAGGGCACCTTGACATTGGTCCCGAATCGCAGCTGCGCTACCAGGTTATTCGCCTTGAAAACGGGATGCAGGCGCTGTGCGTATTCTCGTCGGCAGAGTACGTTTCGCAGAGTTACATGCGTGAAAACTCCGATGATGACGAGCTGATTTTGCGTGAACCGGCCGTCAAGATTTTCATGGATTTCTTGAGCAATCCCGACCTTGATCTGATTGCGATAGATCCGGGTTCTAACCATGAGTGCTATATTGAGCGCGCCCAGGTGCAGTGGGTTGTGAACTCGCCCCGTAACGACGGCGCGAAAATGGCTCTTATCAACGACAATATGCAGCAGCTTCTCGGCTCGTTGGTGGCACCAAACTCTATTCTGGTGGTGGCAATTGATCCCAAGAGTCAGGTGCAGGGGCCGGCATTCGTCCCCGATGATGACGGCAACCCCACGAACATGTTGGCGTTTACCTCGCCGATTGAAGTTGCCGCTATTGACCCCGCGATTGAGGTGCGCGTAGCACACGCGATTGAGGTACTGACCCTCGCGGAGCAGCTCAACGCCCCGGGTATTCAGATCAATTACTTCAACCCCAGCGCTGTGCTCGACATCAAGCAGATCCGCGAGCTCCTCGATATTGTGCGTGAACAGGAAGCGGTCTTCGGCGCTTCTCCCGCTGGTGCTAGTGCACCCGCATAGTTCGTAAAATCCGTCACGCTAAAATCACCCGGAAGAAGCACCCACACGGTGTTGTCTCTTCCGGGCGATTTTGTGTCTGCGGGGTTGTAATACTGCACTGCATAAAATACGGGGTCGGTGACTCCACCTCACTGAAAGTCACCGACCCCATGCTGCAGCCGTGCGTCATGTTCTCGAATCTACAGGGGAACAGACGCTGTCGTATCTTACGAACCAGATGCGGCGGCTGCTACGGCCTCGCGAACGCGAGAACCGAGCTCAGGGTGAACGTTCTCCCAGTATTGGAACGCGCGTTCACGAATCTCGTCGGAACGAACAGCACCCACGTGACCAGAGATGTTGCTGACCAGGCGTTCGCGCTCTTCGTCGTTCATGGTTACCTCGTAGAGGGTGCGCGCCTGCGAGAAATCATCGTCGTCCGGGCGCAGGGTGTAGGCGGTACGTACCAACTCGCCGTCAGACTCCCAGCTACCTTCGCCAGCACGTTCTGCATCCGCATGCGGTCCACCCAGACTATTCGGTGCGTAGGTGGGAACGGACGGGTCATTGAAGTTGTAGCGCATTGAGCCATCATGCGAATAGTTGTTCACCGGCGCTGCGTGGGGTGCGTTCACGGGCAGCTGCGCGAAGTTGGTGCCGATGCGGTAGCGATGCGCATCCGGGTAGGAGAAGATGCGACCGAGCAGCATCTTATCGGGCGAAGCCGCGATACCGGGCACAAAGTTCGAGGGGGAGAAGGCCGCCTGCTCGATCTCGGCGAAGAAATTCTGCGGGTTGCGATCCAGCACCATGCGGCCCACCTTGATCAGCGGGTAATCCGAGTGCGGCCAAATCTTCGTCAGATCGAAGGGGTTAATGCGGTAGGTCTTCGCGTCCTCGTAGGGCATGATCTGCACGTAGAGCGTCCAGGCGGGGTAGTCGCCACGCTCAATAGCCTCGCGCAGGTCGCGGCGGTGGAAGTCAGCATCCTTGCCCGCCATTTCATCGGCCTGAGCCTGAGTGAAGAATTCGTTGCCCTGCTCGGTCTTGAAGTGGTACTTAACCCAGAAGCGCTCGCCTTCGGCGTTAATCCACTGGTAGGTGTGCGAGCCGAAGCCGTCCATGTGGCGCAGGGTGCGGGGCAACCCGCGATCGCCCATCAGCCAGGTTACCTGGTGCGCCGTTGCGGGGTTCAGGCTCCAGAAATCCCACTGCATATCGTGATCGCGCAGACCCGAACCGGGCATACGCTTCTGCGAGTGGATAAAGTCGGGGAACTTGATGGCATCGCGAATGAAGAAGATAGGAGTGTTATTACCTACCAAGTCGTAGTTGCCTTCGGTGGTATAGAATTTCACCGCGAAACCGCGGGGGTCACGCCAAGTATCAGGGGAGCCGGACTCGCCCGCCACGGTCGAGAAACGAATCAGCAGCTCGGTTTTAACGCCCGGCTGAAAGAGCGCCGCACGGGTGTACTGTGAAACGTCTTCGGTGGTTTCAAAGTAGCCGTATGCGCCGGTTCCCTTCGCGTGCACTACACGTTCGGGTACACGCTCACGGTTGAACTGAGCGAGTTTTTCAACAGCGTAAGCATCGTGCAGAACGATGGGACCATCGGCGCCCACGGTGAGCGAATGATCATCTGAGGCCACCGGCGTGCCAGTGCTCGTGGTGGTGTAAGAACCGGGATGAATGGGGTTCTGCGGGGTCTGATACATATTTGCTTCTCCCTGTGTTTTTGGTGATGCTATGTGGTTTTCGACGAGCATTCTTCTTGTTTTAGGGTGCAGCTAACGAACACCAAGGCGCTGTTTCACGCCCGGAGTAAGGTGTGGGAATGTGGTTCGTTAGTGCTGAACGCTCGCTGCGGCTTGCACCTGGCTCTTCGCCAGTTCTGCTTCTGCCTCAGTTTGACAGTCTGCGCAGACGCCTCGATACAGTACATCTGCGCTGATAATCGCCATGCCGTGGAAGTCGCTGGGAGTTAGGCAGGGCGCTGAGCCGACAGCGCAGTCTACATCCTGAACTTTTCCGCAGCGAATGCAGAATGCGTGGTGGTGGTTATCGCCCGTGCGGGTCTCGTAGAGTCCCGGGGTTCCCGGCGGCTCAAACTTACGCAGCATGTCGATATTCGTCAGATCCGTGAGGATCACATACACCGACTGCACGGTAATGGTGGGAATCTCTTGCCGCACAGCGGTGACTATTTCTTCGGCGTTGGCATGGGGATGAGCCTGAACCGCACGTAGAACAGCAAGCCGCTGTTTCGTGACCCTGCGCCCCTTAGCGCGCAAGTTTTGCGACCAAGATTCCGTGAGAAGTCCGGTCGCGGATTCTGCTGCCAACGGTAGCACGCCGGTGTGGGAGCATCCGTGAAGAGGATGCTCGGGTTCCGGGTGTGCGTTCGTATCTAGGGGTTCGGTCATGAACAATACTCTACCGTTAATCTGACTTTTTCACAATTACAATTACGATAAATTCATAATAACTGTTGTGGTCAGGGTGCTTTCACCATGACACTATGTCGCTAAAACCGCGAATTTCTAGGGGATAATAGAACACTCCGAGACTTCACGTGACCTTGCTCGCATTCGAGAAACCTGTGGGCGCGAGAATACGAAATACACGCTGGTGGCGAATCTGGACGTCTACCTCATATATACCCCGTATGCTGTAATCTAATACGTTCACGGCAACACGATTTCTAAAGGTACACGCAATGCACAAACACTATAACGGGCTTAAGACCGCCCTTCTGTTGGGTGGCATGGTCGGTCTGCTGATGCTTATCGGCGGCGGCCTTTCAACATACTTCCGCAGCTCAATTTTTATCTGGGGCTTCGCCCTTGTGAGCTTGGGTACCGTTGCATATTCATACTGGAACTCCGATAAACTCGCGCTGCGTTCCATGAACGCCTACGCCGTTACCCGCGAGGACGTTCCGGTTCTGTATGACATTGTCGAGGAGCTTTCCTCGCGCGCTGGGCAGCCTATGCCGCGCCTATATGTGGCACCCACCCAGACTCCAAACGCCTTCGCGACCGGGCGCAACCCGCGCAATGCTGCCGTCTGCTGCACCGAAGGCATCTTGCAGCTTCTTGACGAACGCGAAATGCGCGGCGTGCTTGGGCACGAGCTCATGCACGTCTACAACCGCGATATTCTTACAAGCTCGGTGGCAGCCGGTATCGCAACTCTGATTACGGCGGCGGCACAGATTGTTGGCTTCGGCTCCATGATGGGAGGGAACCGTGAGCGCGGCGGTGGAAACTTCTTGAGCATAATCCTGATGTCGCTTCTGGCTCCCATTGCTACGGCGGTTATTCAGATGGCTATTAGCCGTACTCGCGAATACGATGCTGATGAAGACGGTGCAAAACTCACGGGCGATCCGATTGCGCTTGCCTCCGCCCTGAATAAGTTGGAGAAGGGTGTCTCGCTCTACCCCATGGATCCCAAGAATCAGCAGGTTGTGAATACCTCGGCCTCTATGATTGCGAACCCCTTCGGTGGCCTGAAGAACCTCATGTCTACCCACCCGCCGATGGATAAGCGCATCGCCCGCCTGCAGCAGATGGCGCGCGATAACGGTCAGCTATAAAACCTGTACGTGTTTGTCTTATAGGTGAAAGGCGGGGCGGTTACCAAAACTGGTAACCGCCCCGCCTTAATTTATATAGTGCGCTGATGCCGCGTGCACAGCAGAGGTGTCTAGCGATAATTCACGAACTGCAGATCAACGTCAAGATCTGCGCCTTTAAGCATTGAAATCACGCTCTGCAGATCGTCACGAGACTTCGAGGACACACGCAGCTCATCACCCTGAATCGTAGCCTTCACGCCCTTAGGCCCTTCATCGCGGATCAGTTTGGAGATCTTCTTAGCCTGATCCTGTGCGATGCCTTCCTTGATGGAGCATTCGATGCGGGTCTCTTTACCCGAAGCGTAGGGGTCGCCTGCGTCCAGAGACTTTAGCGAAATACCGCGCTTGACGAGCTTTGACTGGAAAACGTCAAGCACCGCGAGAGCTCGTTCTTGGGCGTTTGCCTTAATAAGAATCTTCTCGCCCGAGAAGTCGATCTCAGCACCGACGCCGCGGAAATCGTAGCGCTGCGAAACCTCTTTTTGTGCCTGGTGCAGGGCGTTGGAGACCTCTTGTTTATCAACCTTTGAGACAATATCGAAAGAAGATTCGCTTGCCATAAACCTATGTCCTTTCGTTGTGTTTGTGCGGAATCCGACGGTATCTGTCCCTCATAGAATACCTGTTTTCTGTTGCGCTCACAGATAATTTTCAGGTTCTTTGATGCGTTTCTCAGCTGTTGTTAACCTTGAACATCCAGAATAGAAACATGGCTACACAATACTCGTCAACGACCGGCAGCGTGAATCGCGAAGAAGCTCGCGATGCTGAAACCCTGCTGTTCCTTGACCTCTACAGTTCGATTGGTTCTGAACCTGAGAACATCCCTGAGGCAGAGCGGGTAGATGCGGTTCAGAGCGAAGATTCTTCGGATGTTGTTGAGCCTCCTGCCTTCGAGGGAATCGGCTCAACGCTGACAGATCCCAAACTCGTTGCCCGCTTCGAGGGAGTGCGACGCGATCTTGCTCGTGAGATTCGAAGCGAGATGTGCACAGTTGAACAGGCGCTGCGCTATCTTGAGCATTTGGAAATTACGCTTCTGATGGAGCAGGACGGCGACCTGTAAACTCACCTTAAAAACAGCCTCCGAGAACGAAAAACAGCCCAAAAAGTTGTATTCGTCACAAAGCTAGGCTCTGGCTTCACAAGTTCATTAAAAACCTGTACAGTAGTCTCTGTTCGCTTGAGCGGACTTCTAGCCTAGCTAGTTCGGCAGATTACCCGAGCGGCCAAAGGGGGCTGACTGTAAATCAGCTGGCACAGCCTACGGGGGTTCGAATCCCTCATCTGCCACCCTAAAAAGAACCCGGTTACTTCGGTAGCCGGGTTCTTTGCATGTGGTACCTTCGCGCACCCGCTAAAAATGCCAGCTCACGGCAAAAAGACAGGGTTTATGACGCGCTTTAAACTATTTGTTAGTCTGTGAGTGAAAAATTAGCGCAATACACGTGCAGGGTGTAGCGTTATCTCCATGGCTACTATTGAAATCACCCAGCAGAACCTTACCTCGACTGTCGAGGGCAACGATATCGTATTCCTCGATTTCTGGGCAGACTGGTGCGGTCCCTGCAAGCAGTTCGCTCCCGTCTACGAGGCAGCCTCCGAGAAGTACAGCGATATCGTCTTCGGCAAGGTGGATACCGAGGATCAGAGTCAGCTGGCACAGGCCGCAGGCATTACCTCCATCCCCACCATTATGGGTTTCCGCGGCGGTATTCTCGTCTTCTCCCAGCCCGGCGCGCTCAACGAGTCCCAGTTCGAGCAGGTGATTACTTCGATCCGCGAACTCGATATGGATAAGGTTCGTGAAGAAATGGCAACTGCAGAGCAGAACTAGCCATTTCATCATAGAGATAGTTAGGTGATAAACCCGCCCGGTGAAGGGCGGTTTATGCGTGTGGAGTCGGTACTTTTTACGGTACCGGCTCCACAGCATGTTAAAAATCCCGGTAATCCGGAATACTGATACGCGCACCATACCTGGGTTTGCGAATGCCTGCCTCCTGAATAAGGCGCACAACCCGCTGCCGGTGACCGGCATAAGGGGCAAGCAGGCGAAGCATTCCGGCGTCGTCGGTGCGTTCTCCCGTAAAAGCAAACCCCACTGTATGCGCTAAGTGGTAGTCGCCCACGCTGATAGCGTCCGGATGCCCGCAGAAACCTTGAAGAGCTTCCGCCACCGACCAGGGACCAACCCCCGGAATATCGTCGAGAGCCGCCGCAAGGTGCGCGATACGACCGGTTGCGCCAAGGCGTTCGAGCGCATCGGCACGTTGGGCAAAATGGTAAACCGCGCTGTATCGGGCGGAATCTACACGCGCACGATGCCAATCCCATGAGGGAATTGTGCCTAGACCCTGAGCGGTAGGGTACACTCGCAGATGAGGAGGCTGTGCTGAATTGCCGCTGAAGGGGGCGGACTCGCCGTATCGCATGATAATCCAGCGCAGTGCGTCAAAAGCCTCAGGTTGGGTCACCCGCTGTTCTAAGATCGCTGCTAACATATGCCGGGTAAGCTGCCCGGATGCGCTTAGCCGCAGCCCCGGATTCTCGCGATAAGCACGCCGAATTTTCAGCGGCAGATGCTCGAAGGCGGGGAGCTTCGCAAACTCTTCTCGGGGATCATGCAGGCCTAGCCACGCGGGCATAAGGGCTGCAAAGTCTTCAAGCTCGCTGTAGACCTGTTCGGCGGGGAATGCATCGTCGGATATAGCGGGGGAGGACTCCGCCCATAGGCAAACCTGAACCGGAGCATTCAGCGCAGAGGCTGTGCCCTCGAAACGGCGGGTAAAGTGCAGTGTTGCGGGCAGCTGCAGGGACGGCGTGCGCGCCCCGATCCACAGAGTATCGTCTGCCGCGTGTGAACGCTCAGAACGCGGGGCACGCAGACGGTGAAAAGTCGGATCGGCCGGGCCGCGCTGCAAACGACCGAGTGTCTGCCCTACATGCACAGGAACGTGCGGGTAAATAAGCGCCTGTATCCCTACCGTGATGCGCGCCGTCAGTGCCGAGGTGCGCATCGATAAGCGGGAAAGCTCGATGCGGTATGCGGCATCAGGTACGGATTCGGTGGGCACGGCATCCTTAGCGGGTAGGGGAGAAAATATGCGCGTGAGATATATCTTGAGTTAACTGCGTAAAAAAGGCGCAGATCTCGGGATAACGTTTAATAATAGGATACCCTGAGTAGTAACTATATATTTCACAGGTGAGCGGGCGCACCGGCGACGTAGCTTAACTTAAGAACGTGTGTGCTTGCCACCGGGCACCAAACACAACAAACACGAGGAAAACGCATGGCGGCTGAGGTGAGTGCACCCGACTCGGAACCTACCGAGAAATCGGCGAAAACTTCTGCATCACAACATACCGGGGCACATCGTTCGGTGACCGCGGGCAGAGTGCTAGTGGCGATTATGCTCGCCCTAGCGGTTTTTGCTCTCTATTGCTATTATTCCGTTCAGCAGCTTAAGCACTGGATTACCCCCTCATGGGACCTTGCGATTTTCACGCAGATGGCGCAGGCATATTCGCATTTTGATATGCCGATTGTGCAGATTAAGGGGACCGATTTTAATCTGTGGGGCGATCATTTTCATCCTATTCTGGTGCTTTTAGGGCCTGTGTATGCGGTTTTCCCTTCGCCGCTGACGCTTCTAGTGGTCCAGAATTTTATGATTGCTGCCAGCGTCTATATGATGGTGCGGTTTACTCAGCGGGCATGTGCCCTCTCAAGCGCCAAACCCGAACCTGCGGGAACTTTCGTGGGCGTTCTTCTGGGTGCTGCCTTCGCCCTCAGTTACGGAGTACAGCAGGCGGTTGCAGCGCAATTTCACGAGGTCGCCTTCGCCCTGCCGTTCTTGTGTGGGGCGCTGGGTAACCTGGTGCTTGCCGGTCGCATCAACGCCGATGAACGCTCCCGCTATATTATTCGCGCCTGCCTGTGGGCTGCCCCGCTTGCCTTCGTCAAAGAAGACATGGGCGTTACTGCGGCGATGATCGGTATTGTCGCATTCGTTCGAACCGGGTGGATACGCAAAGGGCTCGACGAACTGTTCCCCCAGAATCCTGAGGGTAAACCGCTGCCGCGGGGCGAGCGCATCCGCAATACCTTTAATTCCTGGGTGAAGACGCGGGGCGCCGCTGAATCAACCATGCTGATACTCTGGGGTCTCTTCTGGTCTTATGCTGCGGTTGCGCTTATTCTTCCGCTCTTTAACGCCAATGGGCAATTCGATTACGGCGATAAGGTTGATGTATACGGCGCTTTCGCAGATCCGCTCGGTTCTGCGATCACCATCTTTAACTATGACCAGAAGGTCTGGACGATTCTGCTGCTGCTCTTTTGCGGCGCGATCATCTGGGTTGCAAGCCCGTTCGCTATTGTCATTCTGCCCACGCTCCTGTGGCGTCTGCTCTCAAATACGGAGGCGTACTGGCTAAGCACCTGGCACTACTCGCTCGTGCTGATGCCCGTGGCGTTCCTCGCTCTTCTAGAGGTTATCCTCAACCTGCGGTACGGGAAGGTGCTGGCGCATCCGAAGCCGCTTACGGAAGGTGAAGAATCGGCAGAAGTCGGGGGTAAACCCCTCGGATGGGTCGAGAATCTGCGTCAGTCCGTCAGCCGTGTTCCGCTCTGGTTCTTCCCAGCAGTTGCACTGTTGGTCTCGGTGATTCCGACTGTTACACCCGCATCCGACCAGCCGCTTGCCGATTTGACCAAGTCTTCGTTCACCAGCAACCGGCTGACGGCTTCCGAAACGAACCGTATGCAGGCTGTTGAGGCGGTACCGCAGGATGTAAGCGTTGCGGCAGACCTCTCGACCCTTACCCAACTGATTCCGGGTCGAACCGTCTACTGGATTGGGCATGCGGGGGAACCGGCGCCCGACTACGTGGTGATCGATAAGCGCGGCTCAGCGTGGGGAGGTAACCCGCCGCAAAACACCGCACAGTATGCTGCTGACCGCTACGGGCACCCCTATGCGCAAGTGGGTACCTACGGTTCCCTTGAGGTCGTGCGTAAAATATCTTAGGTGTACCCATCCCACCGCCCTGCGCGCCGCATTCCGCAAGCGCGCAGTAGTACGGGGAAATAGCCTTGAGCATATCCATGTGTCGGCATGAAAGGGGGCTATTTTCCTTAGAACCCGCGGCGAAAAACCGGGGTTTTGCGCGCATCCGGCGCGTTGCCGCACCAAAGTAGGGTACACTTATAAAGACGGGTACCCCCGATACAGGTCTTGTGCGCCCCAACCGGTCGAATCGGTTACTAACCTCACGTCTGGCGCCGAACTCAAAATCACCGAACTCAGTATGCTATGCCGCCTCGTGGCGTCAATACACATCGCACCTCATTCCAGATGTGCCGAGACTTGCGTGTCACCGAGAAATTCAAGACCAACCCCCAGCGTAGAGAAATACTATCCCTGAGCGCCTCCGCCTTACCGGATGCTTGGGTTGCGTTGTCTTGTGCGCCCGCCTGATATTAAGGCGCGCAGAATGTGGCTGGAATGTGTAGGGGAATCCGAACGGCGCCGAAAAGCGTGTGCCCGAACACCCCAGCAAAATGAGGAAAAAGTGACTGAAAATATTCCTGCCGAGAACGCCGAACAAGGCGCTACGCTCGGCAATACCGAAGAGACCTTATCTGTAGAAAAAACCGTTGAAGAATCTTCCCTAGAAACCGGTGAAAAACCCACGAACGAAAAAGCAGCCGCTGCAGAAAGCATGACAGCAGAGTCTAGAGAAGACAACGCGGCTATTAAGAAAAACCCCGAAGACAATACTCACGAAAGCCACGAAGAAGAAGGCCCCCGATTCACCGACCTGGGGCTAGACCCCCGAGTGCTCTCCGCACTTGAAGAAGTCGGCTACGAGAAACCTTCTCCCATCCAGGAACAGACCATCCCGCTGCTGCTCGACGGCAACGATGTGGTGGGTCTGGCACAGACCGGTACCGGCAAAACCGCAGCCTTCGCGCTGCCCGCGCTCTCCCGCATGGCAGAGCTTGCCGATATCAACGGCGTCTCCCGAGACACCCAGGTGCTTGTACTCGCCCCCACCCGCGAGCTCGCCCTGCAGGTTGCCGAGGCCTTCTCCTCCTACGCAACCCACTTGGAAGACTTCACCGTGCTCCCTATCTACGGCGGCTCACCCTACGGACCCCAGCTTGCCGGACTGCGTCGCGGCGCACAGGTAGTCGTCGGCACCCCCGGGCGCGTGATTGACCACCTCGAAAAGGGGTCGCTCGACCTCTCAAACCTGCAGTACCTGGTACTCGATGAGGCCGACGAAATGCTGCGCATGGGCTTCGCCGAAGACGTAGAAACCATTCTCGAAGGCACCCCGGACGCCAAACAGGTGGCACTCTTCTCAGCCACCATGCCCAACTCGATCCGCAAAATCGCCCAGCAATACCTCAACGACCCCACCGAGGTGCGCGTCAAAACCAAGACCACCACCGGGGCGAACATCCGCCAGCGCTACATGCAGGTCATGCACTCCCACAAACTTGACGCCATGACCCGCGTGCTCGAAGTCGAAAACTACGACGGCATTATCGTCTTCGTGCGCACCAAAAAAGAAACCGAAGAAGTTGCCGATAAACTCAAGGCACGCGGTTTCCAAGCGGCAGCTATTAACGGCGACATTCCCCAACAGTTGCGCGAACGCACCGTGGATGCGCTGCGCGACGGACGCATCGACATTCTCGTAGCAACCGACGTAGCCGCCCGCGGGCTGGATGTTGAACGCATCTCTCTCGTGGTGAACTACGATATTCCGCACGACACCGAATCCTATGTGCACCGCATCGGACGTACCGGTCGAGCCGGGCGCGACGGCGAAGCGATACTCTTCGTAACTCCGCGCGAAAAATACATGCTGCGGCAGATCGAAAAGGCAACCCGCCAAAAGGTTGAGCCAATGCACATGCCCACCGCGCAAGACGTGAACAGCAGCCGTAAACAGCGCTTCGCCGAGCAGATCACCGAAACGATCGAATCGGAAGACCTAAACTTCTTCCGCAAGATCATCGAAGACTACGAAAATGAGCACGACACCACGGCAGAAGACATCGCCGCCGCGCTCGCCGTCATTGCACAGCAGGGCCGCGCCTTCTTCCTCGATGAAAACGACGATATTGCCCGTAAATCCCGTGCTTTCGCCGACGACAGCAAGGACCGCGGCAAACGCGGGCCCAAGAAGGGGCGAAACCACAGCGACGAAGGTATGGTGAACTACAAACTCAACGTGGGCCGTGCCGCTCGGGTCAAAGCCTCTGCCATTGTGGGTGCGCTCGCAAATGAGGGTGGTATTAAGGGCTCGCAGATCGGTTCGATCGATATTCGCCAGCACTTCACGATCGTGGGTCTGCCCGAGGATCTGCCCAAGGGCTTCTTCGATCGTCTGCGTGATACCAAGATTGCCGGTGAGTTCATCAACATCCGTAAGGATCGGGGACCTCAGGGAGGCGGCGGTCGCGGTTTCCGTCGCAATGATCGCCGTGACGGCGGGTTCCGGCCCCGTCGTGATGATCACCGTGGCGGTCGGGATGATCGCCGCGGAAAGTCGCACGGTAAACGCTACTAGTCTTTGAAGGTGAGCCGTAAAATAAGGCGTTTTGTTGTTTCATAAAAACGGGATGCGCCCGCCGGTATTGTGGGCGGAAAAACTGGCGGGCGCATCCGCGAATAAACGGTGTAAAAACGCCTATTTTTAGGGCTAAAACAAAGTGTCACAGAACACCTAACCCTTATTTGCGCGGGTGGTTTAGGATACTGTAAACTTTTATCTGTTGCCCCGATAGCTCAGTGGTAGAGCGCCATCTTGGTAAGATGGAGGTCCCGGGATCGATTCCCGGTCGGGGCTCAGCTAAGCCTGTCTCACATGAGGCAGGCTTTTGTTGTACCTGCTGGCTTTCATGAAGGAAAACGTGAGAGCGTCGGATGCGAGTATAGGCACGCCGTGCGCGCATTAAAAGAGGACTGAGGTCGTCCCACGACCGATGGACGGACATGCGCGTAGGCGTTGTCTAGATGAGCATCCATAATAATGAGTCCTTGAGCTTGACCTTAGCCCCTTGCCGGAAAAACCATGTTCCCGGCGAGGCATCAAGACTTTCCGTTACTCGGTTTTCTGGAAGATCGGCAGCTCCGAAAGCAATTCGTAGCTTCGAATGCGGTCTTCAAACTCCCAGGGCGTGCTCGTGATAATCACTTCGTCTGCACCGGTACGGGCAACCAGATCTTCGAGCTTGCTCTGAACCGTCTGTGGGGAACCGACCACCGCCTCCTGAAGCATTGAGGAGATATGCCGTTTCTCGGCAGGGCTCCACAGCGTTTCCATATCGTCGACCGGCGGAGAGAACTGCGGACGCCCGCGAATAATCCCCAGGGCGTGCTGTTGCGCAGTCGTGAAGAGACGCTGCGCCTGCTCATCCGTTTCGGCAACCAGCGACCCTGCACCCACAATAACGTAGGGTTTATCCAGGGTTTGCGACGGGGTGAAGTTATTGCGGTAGACGTTGAGCGCATCCTGCAGGGCAGCCGGGGCGAAGTGCGAAGCAAACGAGAACGGCAGACCTAGCTTAGCCGCCAAAGAGGCCCCGAAAGTTGATGATCCCAGAATATAGAGCGGAACATTGGACCCTTGCCCGGGGATAGCGTGCACGCGGCGCATGGGGGAGGGCTCACCCAGATAGCGCTGAATCTCTTCTACCTCGGCGGGGAAATTCATGGCCGCAGAATTATCGCGACGAAGCGCCTGCGCGGTCATGGGGTCGGTACCGGGCGCACGACCCAAACCCAGATCGATGCGCCCGGGATGGAACGCCTCTAAGGTACCAAACTGTTCTGCCACTACATAGGGGGCGTGGTTGGGAAGCATAATGCCGCCCGAACCGACCCGGATGCGCTCGGTTGCGGCGGCGAGCTCTGCCATCACCACGACCGTTGCCGAAGACAGTAGCGAACCCGCGTTATGATGCTCGGCAACCCAGAAACGGTTGAACCCAAAACGCTCAGCCGCCTGCGCCGCCTGAACCGTCTTGCGCATGGTCTGCGCGTGAGAATCATCGGGGCGCGTGGGCATAAGATCAAGAACCGAGAACGGGATAGACATGATGGCTCCTTTCAGAACGAGAAAAGTACCCTTTTAGGCTACGCTCCCTACGCTCATGGATACCTTCATGTTCGCGGTAAGCGGCGGCAGCTACGGCACCAACCCGATAGACTGGTGGGTATGAGTATTAACCCTGACATTGTGGGTCGCGTGTACCCCGCCGAGGGCACCTACGCCGTTGGCCGCGAGAAGATCCGGGAATTTGCCCGCGCCGTACACACCGAAAACCCTCTGCATCATGACGTTGAGGCGGCACGCGCCGCAGGTTACGCAGACCTGATCGCCCCGCCCACTTTCGCTATCATCCTGTCCCAAGCAGCCGATGCCGCCCTGATCGGCGATAAATCTGCGGGCATCGATTTCTCTCGCGTGGTGCACGCCGATCAGCGCTTTACGCATCACCGTCCCATCGTGGCGGGGGACGAACTGCGCACCGAAGTTCATGTGGATTCCGTGCGTGTGATGGGTGCGGGCGCCATGCTCACCACCCGCGAGGAAATTACTGATGCTGACGGTAAACCCGTCACCACCTGTATCTCATCCCTGCTGGTACGCGCCGATGAGGAGGGCGAATAATGTCCGTAAACTTTGCAGAACTCGAAAAGGGGCAGGAGATCGGCTCCCGAACCGTTGAGATTTCGCGTGCATCGCTGGTGCGGTATGCGGGCGCATCCGGCGACTTCAACCCGATTCACTGGAACGAGCGTTTTGCCCAGTCCGTGGGGCTTTCCGGCGTGATCGCGCACGGCATGCTCACGATGGGCACCGCCGTGCAGCTGGTGAGCGATTGGGCGGGCGATCCGGGTGCGATCGTGGACTACCAGACTCGCTTTACTAAGCCCGTACCGGTGCCGGATGCGCCCGGCGGCGATAACCCGGACACCCCTACGAATGCGCTGACTATCACCGGCAAGGTAGGTGCCGTGGATGAGGATGCGCGCACGGTTCGCATCGACCTCACCGTTACCGCTGACGACGGTGAGGGCAATCAGCAAAAGGTTCTGATGAAGACTCAGTCCGTAGTGAAATTTGCCTAGCCTACGTGCTTGCAGTCGATACTCTATGTGACTGTGCCTTGAATTATGGCAGACCCGCTCCGACTACGGGGCGGGTTTTGTTATAAGGTTTAGCTGACCCTAACGGAATAAAAAGTGACAGACCGGTATTCTTAAAGACATGACTGAAAAGCTGCTGAGTGAGATCACCACCGCCCAAGTTGGCGGCCCTGCCCGCACATACATCCGCGCCACGACTGAAGCCGAGATTGTCGAGGCCGTTTCGTCTGCCGACGCCGCCAACGAACCCGTGCTGATCGTGGGTGGCGGCTCAAACCTGCTGGTTTCTGATGCCGGGTTTGACGGTACCGTTGTGCATATTGCATCCACCGGGGTTGAGGAGCTGCCCATTCCTGCGTGCGGTGGCGCGAATGTGCGCGTGCAAGCGGGTACCGTGTGGGATGATTTCGTGCAGCTGAGCATTGAAAAAGAGTGGTCTGGCCCGGCGGCACTGTCGGGTATTCCCGGGACCGTGGGCGCAACCCCCGTGCAGAATGTGGGCGCCTACGGGGTGGAGGTTGGCGAGTTCATTGCGTCCGTGCGTACCTGGGACCGCGAGACGGGGAAGTTCAAGACCTTTGCGAACGCCGATCTGCGTTTCGGCTACCGCGATTCAATTCTGAAGCAAAACATGGTGAACGGTTCACCGCGCTATGTGGTGCTGACCGTGGATTTCCAGTTCACGCTCGGCAGCCTGTCTTCACCCATTAAGTATGGGGAACTGGCGAAGAGCCTGGGCGTGCAGGTGGGGAAGCGTGCCGAATCCGCGCTGGTGCGGGATAAGGTGCTGGCGCTGCGTGCCTCCAAGGGGATGGTGCTGGATGCCTCCGACCGCGATACCTTCTCGACCGGCTCGTTCTTCACGAACCCGATTGTACCAGTGTCTACACTGGACTCTTTGCCTGAGGATGCGCCGCGCTTCCCGGTAGTAACACGCACCGGAGTCTTCGGAACCGAGCAACAGGAAAGCGATGAGTATGTGAAGCTCTCCGCCGCCTGGCTGATTCAGCACGCCGGGTTCGAGAAAGGCTTCGGGCTCGAAGGCGATGCGCGCGAGATTGCGGGCGGTCGCGCCTCGCTCTCGACCAAGCACACGCTGGCGATTACGAACCGTGGGGATGCCACCGCTGAGGATATTTTCGCGATTGCCCGCGCGGTACGTGCCGGTGTCGCCGAGAAATTCGGGGTTGAGCTGGTACCCGAGCCGGTTGTGGTGAACGGGAAGATTTAGAGCCCTCTAGTCCCGTTATTCCCTGCGATTTCCGCAGACAGATAGTATTTTGACGAGCAGATAACGGATTGTTATCTGCTCGTCAAAATACTATCTGCTCGCGGTTTGTGGGGTCTGTAAGTTTAGGAGTTTTCTTGCCATTCTCAGGGGCGCATCCTATTCTTGCAGGTATATCGCTGTGTAAGGAGCTATTATCGTAATGACCGTGATGACCAATCAAGAGTTCAAGCAGAACATCAGCCAAGCACAAAAAGCGGCGCACACCGAACCAGTCATTATTACCGACCAGGGCGAACCTGCATACGTGCTCATGACCTATACCGAGTATGAGAAAAACGTTCACCACAATAAACCGTTTATAAGCATTGCAGATGCGCTGTGCTCGAGCGATCCCAATGTGGCAGACATTGATCTGGAGCTGAAACCCCGCAGCCGTACCCAACGCCGTCCTGCGGATTTTGAGGATTAGCCAGCAAAATTAAACGGATCACCCACCCTATACGAAACTCAAACTGTGATGTAGGTGGGGCGGCGTTAATCCAGCAGGTCTAGAATCTTGTTGCAGGTTTTAGCGTTGCGCAGAGTCAGCTGGTTTGCGAAGGCTTTCTTCGACATGAACTTGCCGTACTGAGCCTTCTTATAATCGGGGGTGCTGTAGTTGCCGAAGTAGACGGCGCAGGTTCCTATGTGAAGCACTTCGTCGGGAACATCCAGCATTTCGAGCTCGGCGGCGAGCGCATCGCGATCAGCATCAGTGGTGAAAAACATGGCGTCCTGGCGCGGCATATCCTCGTTCCACCACTCGGGCAGGTTGTGCGCATCCTCACGGTATTCGTCAGCGGTGAGAAGCGAGAATGGAATCTCAAAATCGTAATGCTCCGCCAGCAGCTCGGTAATCTCCCGCGCCACGGTGATTTTATCCCGCGAACTCACAAATAGCAGGTTCCCCGAATTGATATAGCTGGTGACGTTCTCGTACCCCAGTGCAGCCAGCCGCCTTTTCAACTCGGGCATTGACACCTTGCGCAGCTTCCCCAGGTTGACGCTCCTGAGCAAAAGAATGTACTGCATATGCTATGACTCGCTCCTTGAGTCTGCGCTGAGCAGGGTAAAAATGTGGTCGAGGTGTTGTGTGACATCCGCTATCTGATGTTCCGACAGGCTCGGATAAAGTCGATGTATAGCTTGGCGAATGGCTTCATCGGGGTTTATAGACTTGATGTCTTGCAGTAGCTGAGGGCTTGCCTGAAGCGTCTTGCGACGCTGATCTTGAGAGTCGGTACTGACCGTAACCGCACCTTCTGTGACCATGGCATTAACCATTGTCGAAACACGGCTCTGCGCTAGATGGGTGCGCTCTACTACCTGATTGATAGTCGTGTTGGGGTGCTGCACAATATCCTCAAACACCATCGCTTCACTCGGATGTACCGACATATGGGTAAGTGACCCAGCCGTGATAGTAATATCGCGCAGCATGCGTGCAAGTTGATACAGTTCCCCCAGAGTCATGATTCCAGTATAAAAGGTCGAGATTCAGGCATAAGTATATCTGCTAAGATATATCTGTGGAGATATATTTATGACGATGATAGATATTTTGGTTTCTTGTGCTCTGATGATGTTGGTGCTACGGCAAATTAGAGGGCGAAAACTCACAATTTTTAGCCTCATCTGGCCAATACTTCTCGTCGGATGGGCTGTTATTGAATATATGACGGGCTTCCCCTTGCACAACAACGGGTGGATGCTCATCATTGGATGCATAACGATCGGGCTAATCCTCGGCGTGGCGTGCGGTATGACGACGGCAGTATATACACAGAACCGCCAGATATATGCGCGTGCAGGCGGCTGGGCTGTCGTTTTCTGGCTGGTCGGGATGAGCGGACGTCTTGTTTTTGGCTTATATGCAGAACACGGTGGGGCGGAACAGATTTATCGATTTTCTCTCGACTGCTCTATTCCCATAGACGCATGGACCAGCGCCCTTATCATGATGGCTCTCTGCGAGGTTATGAGCCGCACCTTTGTACTAGCGTGGAAGCTGGCGCATGCACGCCGGGCTCTGCCTGCTGCCGCATCATGATGCTGCACTTAGCACACCTGACCTTACTCTTTCGTAGCAGTGGAAGCCTCGTAAAACCACGGCACCGCTGCATCGTCTTCATTCTCCTGTGGGGGTACGCCGGGGGCAACCGGAAGATGCGGAATCAGCAGATCTACCTCGTCGCGGCGCAGAATCTCGGGGTCGGTTACCGCAGGCACGAACCCGGGCACCCGATCCCAGCTCCAATAGTAGAACTTCTCGGGTGAACTCCAGGCGATCGTGCTGAACCCGCTGTCGGAATCCTCATCAAACTGATCTTTGACCCGCGCCTCATATAGGTACGGTGCTCTCTCACCGGTCGCCGGGTTTACCCCGTACCAGATGCGCGTGATGAGCGCCCGCAGCATGGCTTCACCCGTATTGACGTGCACCGACGAGACCTGGCCGTCCTGGTCGTGGAGAACCTTTCCTTCGCCCGGGGCGAGTACGGGCGGCTCGGTTCCCAGAGAATCCACAATATGCCCCACCAAGGCCTCAATATAGGAGCCGCGCCCTGCAACCTCATCGCGAAGCTCCCAGGTCAGGCTCCCTTCAGCATCCAGGATCGCGATGGCGCAGGTCTCCCAGTCGATGGCACGCCATTTCGTCAGATGCTCCGCGGAAAACACCAAATTGTTCTGCCAGCGGCGCATGCACAACGTAAAATCAGTGCCGAACCAAGGCCTTCTGCCGCCCACATTGGGCATGAGCTCGGCGTAGACTTGGCGGTCGCCCTTCACGGAATCCCAATCGGGCTCGCAGGCATCCAGGTACATGCTGAACTCGCATGCGTTCAGGTACCTGCTGAAAGGGGTGTTCTGCCGACTCTCAATCAGGAATTCCCCGGACACAAGCCGCTGCCACGGGTACTGCGCATCGTGAATGGTCTTACCCTGCTGAACCGTCATGGGCCAGGGGGTAAAAGTAGCCCGATAAGCGGAGGCGGGGGCATACGTGCGTTTCGCCCGTCGGTAAGGTGCCGTCGGCAAGTAGGGGAGTATACGGCGCACATACTCGGGAATATCCTCGCCCGTGTCCGGGGGATAGATGAGGGGATCGGTATGTTCGAATGTGTAGCGCGCATCCTCGGTCGGAACGCTCCACGCCAGCTGCGCCGGAGGGTGGCAGTAGCTCAAAACCGTTGCCCGGTAGTCGGTCGTCACGTCAAGGTATGTTCGAGAACTGCATTTGGTAACGTACGCCAGCCGAATAATATTGTCACCCTGGCGCATATGGTATGAATAGTAACACGTGTCTTCGTTCAGGTCTAGGAACTCACCGTCCTCAAGCGCCGTATGCTCAACGCTGAGGCTGCGGTACAGTGCCATGAAGACCGCCTCAATATAGACCGAACGCTGCGGGTCATCATCGTGCTGCTCCCAGTGAAAAGCGAAATTACGATCCACCCGGGCGCGCGCGTACGTGCGGTCAGAGGGCTCTTGCCAGGCCAGAAAAACGTGCGCCGTGAAGTAAAGATAATCCTCATCAGCTTTGAAACTAAACGTGATATTGCCTGAGAAATACGTGTACCGATGCACCAGATCGCCCCTAAACCGATGCGGGTTTTCGGGGTCGAAAGGGTAAGGGTTCAGCTCCGCCATCAGGTGAAATTCCGAACCGATATAGTGCAGCACCCCGGGTCCCAGATACTCAGCAGGATGCCTGCCTGCGACCGGTTCACCGTTCTCAAGCGGCGCGGGCGTGTGGGCAATTGGCCAGGGAATATAGGTGACTGCGGGGGTTTCTGCCATGCCGCGCTCCTTGAGGTTGATGTCTAGACCGTTTTATCTCACTTGAGATACGCACTGAGCCCCACCCTGTACACAATAATGAGACGGCAACACGCGATGTTTAGCCATCATAACGTATCGGCACCTGGAAATACGTCAGCGCTTCATGGTGTGTGCCTGCGGCGTGCCCCGCGGATTATGCACCCTCCCCTTGCCTTCTGTGACTCTATGAGCACCTGATAAACAAAGAAAAAAGCCGAGAAGGTGAGAGATTCCCACCTTCTCGGCCACATTATTCCTGCGTTGGAGGTTTTAGCCGCTAGAGCGATTTCCCGCGCTTTTCGGGCAGCGCGAAGGTTGTTATTGCCGCAAGAAGGAACGCCGCCGCGAAAACAGCGAACAGTACTCCGGTGCCGCCGAAAGAGATGAGTGGCGGAACGATAAGCGGCGCCAGAATTGATGCGATGCGCCCCAGCCCGGCCGCCGTGCCGGTGCCGGTGCCGCGCAGTCGGGTGGGGAATACTTCCGGGCTGATAGCGTAGAGCGCGCCCCATGCGCCCAGGTTGAAGAACGAGAGGAAGCACCCACTGAGGATAATGAAGAAATCCGAATGCGAGAGGCCGTAGCATACCGCTGCGCCCGCTGAACCAGCCAAAAATACGGCGAGGGTGGCTCGGCGCCCCCACTTCTCAATCAGGTAGGCGGCCACCGCATAACCGGGCAGCTGTGCCAGGGTCATAATCAGGGTAAACGCGAAGGACTTCACCAAGCTGAACCCCTGTGCGCTCAGCAGTGAGGGTATCCAGATAAACGCCCCGTAATATGAGAGGTTGATGCAGAACCACACGGTACACAGCGCCAGCGTGCGTTTACGCAGCGGAACGGACCAGATGGAGGTTGCCTCCTGAGCGTCGTTGGCAGGAGTCTCAGGTGCATTATCGTTGGCGGTTTCATCTGCGTGAGTACGTGTGCTGCGGGCTGCGGAGCTCTCAAATTCGGCAACCACTCGTTCTGCCTCGTCAGTGCGCCCTTTCGACTCTAAGAACCGCACGGATTCGGGTGTTCCCCAGCGAATAATCAGCGAATACAGTGCCGGAATCACGCCGATGGCAAGCGCCCACCGCCAGCCGTTTGGGTTCGGCACAACAAAGGTGCCGATAAGCGCCGCAAGAATCCATCCGAGCGCCCAAAACGCCTCCAAAATAACGACCACGCGCCCGCGAATAGCGCGCGGCGAGAACTCCGACATCAGCGTGGATGCGACCGGCAGCTCAGCCCCGAGCCCCAGCCCCACGATAAACCGGAAAACCATCAAAACGGCTAGTGAACCGGCGAGTGCGGATGCGCCCGTCGCCAAACCGTAGATGAGCAGCGTTGCGGCGAAAACGTAGCGTCGTCCAAAACGGTCGGCGAGAAGCCCGCCGACGGTAGCGCCCAGAGCCATACCCAAAAAGCCGATGGAGCCTAACCAGCTTGTTTCGGTGGGGGAGAGCGCCCACTGTTTGGTCAGTGCCGCCATGATGAAGGAGATAAGCCCAACATCCATGGCGTCGAGCGCCCAACCGATACCGGTGACGCCCAGGAGCCTGGTGTGTTTCTTAGTAAAGGGGAGAGTTTCTAGTCGTGCTGTCAGAGAGGTCTTTGCCATGAGGAGCCTAAGATAATGCGGAAGTATTGACGAGGGTTAGGTACCTAAAGGGGAATTTTGTTCCCGTGTCTATAGTTTACATCAACATAAGGTAGTAATGACCTAAACATGTCATATAAAGTCTTAAACCCTCTGAGAGTCCCGGGAAATATAGTGTTCGCCCGCAGGCAGCACAGCACTGTCTAGCCGCGAGAACCTGGCGATACGCCCGAAAACGGCGCGAATACAGGCCATGCGGTCGTGATTCGTATCGACAATATCTCACGCCAACAGGGGAGCCTTGGGTTGTATTATCAGCATCTCGGGTGGCGGCAGGATGCGGTACCGCATCCTGCGAAACCTGACAGTGTGCCAGCACATCACGGCCCATGGACAGGCCATCACGCATCTAATACCGATTGGATATGCGGGGTAAGACCCGCAGTAACCTACGAGTGTCCCTGTGTATAGGCGGGCGCAGCGGGCAGATGCTCCAAGATGGCGCGCACATCGGCGGGGATCTTGGCGCCAATGACCGGATCAACAGTCAAAACGTTGTAGGCGTTGTGCCAGTAACGTGCATCTTCTAGAGGGACGCTCCAGATGAGTCGGGCACTGGGATAGACGGTACCGCGTATAACAGCGCTGTAATCGGTTTCCGTGAGAACTCGCACGGGGTCATTCGTGTGTGCCTTAACATCAATCGCGCGAAGAACACGATCGCCGCAGCATAGGTGAGCGGAGTCCAGAATATTCCTCTCATTCATAAACTCCATATACTCGCCCTCGGCAAGAATGGGGGGCATCTTGAACATGCTTGCGTGAATGGTGTTGATAACGGTTTCGATAAATTCCATGCGCAAGGGGTCGGAATCGCGCAGAGTCCAGCTTAGGTTCAAATCTTTGTCAACAATTGCTACAGCATATTGATGATCGCGATTTTGCCAAATAGTATCAGAGGATACTGCAAACTGTAATTCATCATGAAATGCTCGATAATAAAACTGTAAATCTTGTGCAATATAAATATTACTAAAAATAAGATCGGCATAAAACTGGTATCCCGGGGGATATCCGGGTTTAAAAAGGGGAGGAACGATGTATAAATCAACGTAATTATCATCGCTCGTTTCAAGATGCAGCTTACCGGGGTGCAAATATTCTGCCGGATGCGCACCCGGCTCTGGCTTTCCATCAATCAGGGGTCGGGCATGGGGAACCGGCCAGAGTGTAAATTCTGTTGTATAGGAAAGTTTTTCCATGATTCTCTCTGCGTGTGTAGAGGTGCATTTCCTTAATATGAGGTAAAAGGTCTAAAAATAGAAGACATTGCCATATTGTTATCAAATATTTATAAACCTTGTCCGCTATTAAGGTGTTGTGATAACAATACTATAATCTTTTGGCGCCGCGATAGTGAGGGTGTCATAAAAGATATTTTTTACGATGTTAGGCTATCAGGGAGTTCCCAGGCGCGGGTGCTAGGCTGTTGCTGTATCGTGTACGCACAGGTGAGAGCCGCCCTGAGAAGAGGTGATGTGTGAAAACCTTAGAGGATGAAGTTACAGAGAGTGAAACCAGCAAGTTTCACCTGTGGCTAGAGAAAAAGAAAGCTCGGATGCACGCTCACCCGGTGCTGAAACATCTCTACAAGCCTCTTGTGATTGCCGTAGGCGGCTTCTGTTTCATTGCCGGTCTGATTATGCTTGTCACGCCTGGTCCCGGCTGGCTGTTTATCTTTATCGGTTTGGGAATCTGGGGAACCGAGTTCGCGTGGGCGCATCGTCTGAATCAGCGACTCAAAAAGCTGGTTATTTCGCTCTGGCACCGCTACGTAGCCTGGCGTGAAAAACGAAAAGCCCAGAAGGCGGCGCGTAAAGTATAGCCTGAAAGACGTACCTGTCTACTTTGAGCCTGTGCCCCGCATCCTGATTGAGGATGCGGGGCACAGGTTTATCCGCTACCGCTAGGTTCGGGGCAACCAGAAAGCTTATTCACCAAGAGGCGGGTGCAGGCAACGTTTTGCTCTCCCACGCATATCGTTCATAGCTTGTGGGCTAGGCTCAACATACGTGGGCACGGAACCGCTCTTACGGCACCGCGCCCACGAGTTACTTTGAGAAGGCTACTTTAGAGCTTTCCGACCGCGATTTTGAGCATGCGGCGCACCGGCTCAGCGGCACCCCACAGCAGCTGGTCGCCCACCGTGAAAGCACTAATGTACTGCGGACCCATCGCCAACTTGCGGATGCGCCCCACCGGAATATTCAGCGAGCCGGAAGCGGCGACCGGAGTCAGTCCCTCCATCGTGGCATCCTTAGTATTCGGCACCACCTGGGCCCACTGGTTATCTTCAGCGATAATACGCTCAATCTCGGCAACCGGCAGGTCTTCGGTCAGCTTCATGGTGAGTGCCTGCGAATGCGAACGCATGGCCGCGATACGCACACACAAACCGTCCATAATCACACGGTTATCGCCCTCAAGACCCAGAATTTTATTGGTCTCGGCATCAGACTTCCATTCCTCGCGGGACTGCCCATTGCCCAGGTCAGAGTCAATCCACGGGATCAGCGAACCGGAAAGCGGAACCCCGAACTGCGCGGTATCAAGCTCACCCGAACGCTGCTTAGCGAGCACCTTACGGTCGATCTCCAGGATCGCCGCTGCCGGATCGTTAAGCTCGGCAGACACCTCATTGCCGAGGTCGCGGAATTGCCCCAGAACCTCGCGCATATGACGGGCGCCGCCCCCTGAAGCCGCCTGATAGGTCATCGAGGTGGTCCATTCCACCAGACCCTGTTTGAAGAGGCCACCCAGCCCCATGAGCAGGCATGAGACGGTGCAGTTGCCGCCGATAAAATCTTTCACACCGGATTCGAGCCCGCGGTCAATCACATCACGGTTAATAGGGTCGAGCACGATAATGGCATCATCGTTCATGCGCAGGGTAGAAGCGGCATCAATCCATAGGCCCTCCCAGCCGGACTCGCGTAGCTTCGGGTGAACCTCTTTCGTGTAGTCACCGCCCTGTGCGGTCACAATAATCTTATGCTGGCGAAGCTCATTCAGATCGTACGCATCCTTCAGCGTAGAAGGCTCAAGCGTGCCGTCGAAGGTGGGGGCTTCACCGCCCACATTGGAGGTTGTGAAAAAAACGGGAGAAATATCGTTGAAATCGTTCTCTTCAAGCATGCGCTTCATCAGCACGGAACCAACCATGCCGCGCCAACCTACAAAACCTACTGAGTCACCGGGATTAAAATTCATAATTTCTAGTCTACCCCGTGTACCACATATCGCGTGGAACAGCGTCATAACCCCTAGTCAGTATAGGAAAGGCCAGGTGAAGCGAGATAGGTGTGATGAGTTCTGGCGTAAGACGTTGTGAGGGGAACGAATGTACCTAAGACAAACGAGACTACACTTTGCCGTTCGCACAAGCGAACGTTGTTGTACGGAATTTCCGCGCCAGATACATCAGAGGCGGGCTAGGGTTTGAAATGAGTAGTACATGGGGTTTTTCCCGCCCGAAGCATCCAGCAGGTAGCCGCGCTCGCTTTTTTCCCAGGCGCTTTCACCCAGGATGCGCCATCGCGCTGGTTCGTCCGCAGCCACAAATCCTTCTACCGCAAGTTCGGGGGCGTAGGTATCACCCGTAATCTCGTTACCTTCCTGACAATAGAAGAAGGTGCGTTCGATAATCTCGACGCGACCAAAGGAAGGTAAATCATTGCGGAAAAGCGCCTCCGCATAGACGGAGCCGCCGCCAATGATCCAAGCATCAACTTGCTGATGTGGTGAATCCGGGTGCCGGGTAGCGTTGGGCGTTAAAGGCGTGTTGCCCGCGAGGGTGAGAGCCGCATCCAGCGACGGAACCCAAAACGCGCCATCGCGTTTAAGAGGCGCGGCTGAACCGCCCGTAATACTGCGGCTGATGACGATATTGGTGCGCTCAGGCAGCGGTCGAAAACGCGGTGGAAAAGACTCCCAGGTGCGCCGCCCCATGATGACGGGCTTACCCACGGTGACGGTTTTGAAATGCGCAAGGTCTTCGGGGGCACGCCAGGGCATGGTGCCGTCGCGCCCAATAATACCCGCATCGGTCTGCGCCCAAATAGCGCCAAGGCACGGTCGTGCGGGGGAGGGGGATTCATACTCACGCATCGATTGTCCTAAACCGCGATGGGGGCAGAAATCCCCGGATGATGCTTATAATCGACAAGTTCAAAGTCTTCATACTCATAATCAAAGATAGAAGGTTTCTTCGTTTTGATAACGAGTTTGGGATACGGGTAAGGCTCACGCGGGGGATATGGGTTACCTTCGGGGTCGTTGCCGTAACCGAGCTGCTTTTTCACCTGTTCCAGGTGGTTGGAGTAGATATGGCAGTCGCCGCCCGTCCATATGAACTCGCCGGGTTCCATGCCGACCTCGTGGGCGATCAGGTAGGTTAGTAGGGCGTAGGAGGCGATATTGAAGGGTACACCCAAGAACATGTCGGCGCTGCGCTGGTACAGCTGGCACGACAGTTCCTTCACGCCGTCAGGGCGCTCGTGTACGTAAAACTGGAACATGGCGTGGCAGGGCGGCAGTGCCATCTCATCAACCTCGGCGGGGTTCCATGCCGAGACAATGTGGCGGCGTGACGACGGGTTCGTTTTGAGAGATTCGATCACTTTCGCGATCTGGTCGATGGTGCCGCCGTCGGGGGTGGGCCATGAACGCCACTGCACCCCGTAGACCGGGCCGAGGTCACCATTTTCGTCAGCCCATTCATCCCATATAGTCACGCCACGTTCCTGCAACCAACGTATGTTTGAGGAACCGCGCAGGAACCACAGAAGCTCGACCGCCACCGATTTGAAGTGCACGCGCTTGGTAGTAATCAGGGGGAAAGAATCACGCAGATCGAAGCGCATCTGCCGCCCAAATACGCCGAACGTGCCGGTGCCCGTGCGGTCTTTGCGCTGCGCATCGGCGGCGATAGCATCACGGTTCTCGTCAAGAATTTCACGCAGCAGATCCTCATAAGGCGTTGGGATGCTCTGCTGACCAGAGGCGTGATGCGCGGGCGTACTCATGGTGACTTGACTCCTGGGCGTAGATTTTTAGTCAAAATTCTATTGTACGGGTAGAGGGGTGGCAGGGGGAGGGATGGAACCGAGTATCTTTCCCACGTCACGTTAAGTGTAAAACCGATCCTTGACGCTCAGAAAATATAGCTCTATCTGTTTTTGCTGAGGCTTTTGTATTTTTCGAAGCTATTGAGTTACCAGGTAGAGATACCGTATAACCTGTTCCTGCGGGTCTCATCGACATATTTTTTAAAAGGAGGGTATTCTGCTCCTGGGTTATCCTCGTCGAAGCTTTCGATGATGGTAGCGTGTCCTTCGAAAAATTCGAGGACTGTATCGAGCTTATTACGGGATACTTCTATAGCGTAGAGTACGTTGGGTGGGTCGTAATCAGCGTAGGCGAATCGGGTGTGACGGTGCCGTAAGTTGCTGTCTACGGTTTGTAGGTGTCGTGCCATGCGTTTGGCGTTGTAGTATTCGGGTGCATCATGCACAGAAAAGAGCGCGTCATAGTCTTTGAGGATGACGAAGACTCCTTTGCTCAGATCAAGCCAGTGAAGGTCTTCAATAAATTCTTCAGTCCACCCAACCGGGTCTCCTACTGTAGGCATGTCGTAGGGGAATTTTATGGCGCGTAGGATTTCTTTGACTCCTGCGTCTCCATCACGAACAATAGCTGCACAGGATATCTCGATAACTGCCCATCCTTGATCGCGGAGGGCTTGAGTTTGGCGTTTGAGCACGTTGTCTTCGGTGATGTAGATAGCGGGGAAGAAGCTATTGCCACGCCCATCGTCGTAATAACCCATAAATTGTTTACTTCTTGGCTATCAGTGCGTTGTTAGCTGTTCCCGCCGGTGTAGGATGTGCTCTCGGGGTACTCATCAGGATCATCAATCCACTCCGTACCATCCTCGTACAACGGGTCAGGAAAACCCTGAGGAAAAAACACTTTTTTATACCTCTCCACACCGCTCCAAGGGTATTCCACTCCATCCTTGGTGGTTACAGTTTTATCTCCAAAGAATTTTTTGATCACAGGTAGGCTCTCGCGTGAAAATTCAAATCCATATCCAAAGAGAACCCGATAAAGCCCACTACCGAAAACTGGACGACCAGTATAACGACCATCCATTTCTTCCAGAGTATTTACGCACGCTGTAACAGCCTTATCATCCATCACGAAGAGGTCATCAAAGTTTTTATACAAAACAAAGAGTCCTTGACGCATATCAAACCAGGTGATCAGGCAGGCATCTTCGGACGCCCAACGCAGGTTAAAATCATCCGGAATAGCATAGATACTCTCAATACTCTCAACCAGACGGTATGCAAAATCTAGTGTGGTTTTTACCCCGGCACAGTCAACAACAATAACCTTCCACCCCTCCGCTTCCAGGTAAGGCAGCATATGGTTTTTCCAGTATCCGTCTTCACGGATAAACAAAGGAGCTACAAAAGATTTCGGCCTTTCTGGGGTGTAAGCCATGGTTATTTTCTCCCTTACTCTACTATCAAGATAAACGTGTGATAATGATCCGGGCTGTAATAGATACTGCCATTACTCCCCACTATCAACTGGTCATCACCACGAGTCGTCTCAGGTTTCCCGTTAGGCTTCAACTCACTCAACTTTACCGTTTTCACCAATCTTCGGTTGAGGAGCCATGAAATCCATTTCCGTATACGTAATAGGATTCCCCTCAACGTCGGTAGTGGGCAAAATATCGCCTACGCCCTCGCCCTTTGCAGGATGATTTTCAAAAGTCCTCGCTTCGTTCGCTCCAGGGTAATGCGGAGGAGCTCCATCCTTCATAATCTTCTGCGTAGCCTGCTGGAGATGTTCAGCAGTATCTTGAGGAATCTGACCCTGATAGTCCTCGCTCCTCACCACCCGGTGATGCTTCAAACCCTCCTCATCAAGCTGCATCGCAGTCTGCAAATCCGGCGCAAACCGTTCCTCAGCGCCCTTCCACAACGCATGCTGAGGACGAGGCTCCGGAGTCATAATAGTCAGTGCGTGGGCGTCCATTCTTATCCTTCCCCCTCCACTCTTTACGACGAACACCCTCCAACTTCTCATCCAGACGAGTCTGCACATCCCGCATCGAAACCGTCGGCCCTTCAGCGGCACTAGCGCCCCTTGCCGGAGACAGGTTCTCGATCCTTGACTCTCCACCGGACGCAACGGCACTACCCCAGGACGAGCACGCTCCGACGACGACATACCCCCAGGCACACGCAGCTCATGAGCACCCCACCGAATCCCAAAACGACTCAGCAAAGGCTTCAAAACAAACTTAAGACCCTTACCAACACCAAGCGTTACCAGATCAGTAAGAGCGCTAAACAGACCCCTGATTACTAGAAGAAACGCCCCAATTGTGCCTGCCCTCTTACTACACCTCTATAAATTTCAAAGATAATTTATACATAATAACAACACAATAAACACTAAAAACTAAACCAATACAATGTCTAGAAAATTAAAATGGGATACGATAACTAAACTCTATATTATAAATGTGACAAAAATATAATAAAAATATTAATAAATTATTATTTTGCAGATATTTTACTTAAATTTACATTAAATATTTAATAGAAAATAGTTTCTAAACATAAATCTAAACAGCAGCTTAGTTACCTTAATTTAATTTTACATCAATTTATAGATATTAACCGATCACAAGGAATGAGCTACGACCGGAGGCGTCCCTTTTTTCAGAATATGCTATACATTTAATACAAGCATTTTATATCCAAAAGAATCCAGAAAAGAACCTAACACTGTTTCACTACTTTGACTGATATACTAATCAACCATGTAGGTCATCCCCGAGCGCACAACCTCAGTCATGCCAGCCTTATCCACCGAATCCATCACCGAACACAACGCAGCTGATAATAACCGCGACTCAGCATAAGGACTAAACCGGTACTGCTGCAGGCTAGGTTTCTTACCCGCAATCAAGGTCAGCATAAAATTCTCAAGCGACCAGTCAGAAGCATCTTTGACGGCCTTGACCATATCGGACCCATGAGCCTGCATCCACGCCTGATCTATAGTCTGATTCTCAAACCCAGTACCAGTTGAATTGAGCGGGTACAGGTTAGGTTTTGAAGAATTTTGAGCCTCAAGATCAAGCACCTTTTTAAGAGCTTCTTCTGTCCGTTGCTGGATCTGCTCGGTACCGTCAGAAATCTCTTCAGTATGGTCTTTGGTGCCAGGCAAACTTGCAACGATCTCTTGCTCCGCTAAAGCCTCCTGAGTGTTTGGGAACTCAGGAAGATGATATCCATGTTCTTTCAACCCTTGCGTCAGCTCAAAAATAAACGCAATCAACTTACTGAGCTTTTGCATCAGAACATCCGTCTCAGGACCTTGCGCATCATGATCCAGACCGTGCACAGGCACATAGCCAGGTACCTCGAACTTATGACTATTCCAAAGCTGGGCAAAATTATTGTATCGCGTCAAAATACGAATAAAGTCTGATTCCCACGTAGAACCAAGCAGGTCTGCCCGGTAATCCGGAGTGATTTCCCGACCATGCTGAATAGACGCCGTGATGCGGCTTATGGCTTCAAGAGCCGTAGCAATATTTTCTAGAGATGCAATATCATCACGCATTTCTGCCAACAACAGCAAATAGTTAGGATAGGTAATCGTAATAGTCTCGGTCGTGCGGGGATCTTCGGTTAGTTTTCCAATAAACCAACTATAGCCGACATCTGTCATGGTAGTGCCTCTCCTGATATATCTTTCTCGGTGATTATTGATAGGTTATGTTCATGATAATTGTGGCACAAGGGTAAAGATAAAACGTAATGCCACTACCCTGCGCCAACTTCTTATGGTAGTTCCAAAATCCTCAAAAGGATTAGGTATATAGGACGCAAAAACCCAGCTTGAACCTCAAGACGACTATTCATCCACAGGATATCCTGCATCACCAGTAAACGCGGGACTCTCCGGGTACCTTTCAGGATCAAAAATCCACTCCCCCCGCTCATCACACCGAGGAGCCGGGAACCCCTGAGGGAAATATTTTTTCTTCCGCTCCTCATGCCAAGTCCACGGATACTCCACCACCTCCGGGCCAGCAATCAGAATCTCATTATTTCCTGTAAAGAACTGCTCCACACGCGGCAAAGAAGCCCGGCTCACCCCGAACCCGTAGCCTAGAGTCACCTCATAATCATCCCCAGACCGAGGATATGGGCTAGGACGCATAGGATAGTCCAGACGCATATAATCAACCATATGCACGGCATAGATAGCGTAACTATCGTTCCCTAAACGGTCTGCCATCGACAGTACGTCCTCAAAGTTTTTATAGTACACAAACAGCCCCTGACGCAGATCAAGCCAATCAACCTCAGTAGCATATTCAAAAGCCCAATGGACATCAAACTCATACGGAAAAGAATCCCAATCAAAATCCAGGGCTGTTAAAAAACGACGCCCAAAGTCCAATGATCCAGTGGCTCCAGCGCAATCAACCTCTGCGATATACCACCCTTCACGCTCAAGATAGGGCTTCATACAATTCTGCCAATACCCATCTTCCTCAATGAAGATCGGGGCAATAAAAGGTTTTGAAAGACTATGTTCATACGGCATAAGCTTTTTCCTTTCAGGCTTAGTCAATAAGACGAATAAAAGTTAGATAATGATCTGGCGAATAGTAAATACTTCCATTGCTTCCTACTACGATACGATGTTTTC
>ERZ773069.43-NODE-43-length-89680-cov-8.371448_pt1 | contig 89680 bp, 92 predicted proteins | sample MGYA00580619_ERZ773069 | MGnify/ENA primary metagenome ERZ773069 (study PRJEB29015, sample SAMEA2738007) | human oral metagenome | biome: human oral; feature: human-associated habitat; material: dental | place: China | collected 2108 ...
ACGCAGAGGTCTGCAAAACCTTTTAGACGAGTTCGACTCTCGTACGTGCCTCCAATTTTTGATAAATAGTCCTGAGTATTGGGCTATTTTTTTATTTTGCGAAATTGTACACTTTACTTAGCGAATATAGTATAATATAAGCAGTCTGGCGTGTAGGCGTCTGGATCGCATATAAATAAGCGCGAGTGGCGGAATTGGTAGACGCGAGGGACTTAAAATCCCTTGACCAAAAGTCGTGCGGGTTCGATTCCCGCCTTGCGCACCAAAGTTGTAAATAAAATAATATTGAATAGGAAAGGGACAAAGGTAAGAAATGAGTCCATTGGTAATTACACTTATTGTTGTAGTAGTGGTTTTATTAGTACTCGTAGGAGTTGTAATCGGTGCGTACAACAGTTTGGTGGTACTACGCAACCGTGTAGAAGAGGCATGGAGCGACATTACTGTTCAGCTAAAGCGCCGAACTGATTTGATTCCAAATTTGGTCAACTCGGTAAAAGGCTACGCTACGCACGAAAAAGAAGTGTTTGAGAAGGTCGCAGAAGCTCGTTCAGCAATCATGAATGCTGGCAGTGTGGCTGAGACCGCTAAGGCTGAAAATGCTTTGGAAGGCGCGTTGAAGAGTTTATTTGCTGTATCTGAGGCTTACCCAGAATTGAAAGCAAACCAGAACTTCTTACAATTACAACAAGAATTGGTTGATACTGAGGATAAAATCCAAGCAGCTCGCCGATTTTACAACGGTGGCGTTCGCGACCTGAATACGAAGATCCAGACTTTCCCAACAAATATCATCGCGGGAATGTTTGGCTTCCAAGCTAAGGAATTCTTCGACGTTGAGGACCGCGCAAGTGTTGAAAATCCGGTTGAAGTAAAGTTCTAATTGAACTCTGAAATGAAAATCGCTCGTCTATTTTTAGCGGGCGATTTTTGGTATAATTAACATATGTACAATGCAGTTTCTCAAAACAAACGCAACACAATATTAATTATGTCTGTGTTTGTGATAATTATTGGAATTATTGGTCTGTTTATTGGAGCGGCAACTGATAGCTATTCGTTGGCGCTCATCATTTTCATATGCGCGATATTGTATGCTTGGCTGCAATATTTTATAGCTGGCAAGTTGGCTATGATGATGACTGGCGCTCAGGAAATTAGTAAAAATGATGCTCCTGAACTTTGGCGAGTGGTGGAAAATTTGTCTATCGCTTCTGGTATGCCGATGCCGAAAGTCTATATTATCGATGATCCAGCTCCAAATGCTTTTGCGACTGGTCGCGACCCAAATCATGCTATTGTTGGTGCGACTACTGGGCTTTTGGATATTATGGACAAGCGAGAGTTGGAGGCCGTTATGGCGCATGAAATGAGCCACGTGCGAAATTACGACATCCGCGTGAGTATGATTGCTTTTGGTTTGGTTAGTGCGATTGGTCTATTTGCAGATTTGGCACTTAGAATGATGTTTTATAGTGACGACCGTGATAGGGATGTCAATCCTATTGTCTATGCTCTCGGGCTGATCGTGGTTATATTGGCGCCGCTTTTGGCAACGATAACTCAATTGGCGGTTAGTAGACAGCGTGAATATCTGGCGGATGCTTCAGGGGTGCTATTGACACGAGATACTGAAGGGCTAGCAAGCGCGCTGGAGAAATTGCGCCAATACGGCAGACCAATGCAAAAACAAAGTTCTTCCACTGCCAATTTGTTCATGAATAATCCTTTGAAGCCCGGATTTTTCTCAAAACTATTTAGTACTCATCCACCACTGGAAGATAGAATTGCAAGGTTGAGAAATAACGCAACAAAGATGTAATTATGGCAACGAAAACCTCCAAAAAACGAGTAGTCAAGAATCCTAAGCAGTCAAATGCTGATCATAAAAAAGGTGTATGGCCTGGTATTAAACGGGACTTTAGCAAATTAAATCAGCAGCGGCGTAATTTTCTGCAGCGCCGACCTCACCGTAGTTTTCGGCTAACTAAGCGACGAGATTACCAACGAGATCTTAAAATTCCAGGATATTGGTCGCTGACTAGCGAAGCTTGCCGTCTGGTATGGCGCAATAAGAAAACTTTCCTGGCGTTAATCATCGTTATGTCGATATTGACGTTTGCTTTAGCCAGCGTCATGTCGCAAGACACATACCAACAACTTAAAGACGTGATGAATCAGGCTGAGTCAAATGGATTCGGCGGAATTTATACAACAATTAGTCTATTTTCTGGCGTTGCGGTTAGCTATATTTCTGGCAGTGGAACGGCTGGTGGAAATGTGCAGCAAGCGGCGGGAATCTTCCTGGGGCTACTAACTTGGCTGTCGTCCGTTTGGCTAACTCGAGCTATTTTAATTGGTAAAAAACCGAAAATGCGCGACGGTTTGTATAGTTCTGGGTCGCCCATAATTGCGCTAATAATTGTCATCGGGGTTTTCTTGATTCAAATGGTGCCGGCGGCAGTGGCGGTGATTATTTATAGCGCGCTTAATGCTTCAGGAGTGTTGAACCAAACGCCGATTCTGATGGCGGCTGGCGGTGCGGCGATTCTGATAGTAGCAATGTCCGTCTATTGGGCGACTTCTACGGTTTTTGCGATGATCATTGTAACGCTGCCGGGGATGTATCCGTTTCACGCGCTGCGTCTGTCGGGCGATATTGTGACAGGTCGAAGACTAAGGATTCTGCTGAGATTTGCGTGGGCTGTTGTTCTGTCTGTGCTTTTGTGGGCGGTCGTTCTGATTCCGGTAATTCTGCTTGACGGCGCGCTGAAGGGGTGGATTAGTGGTATCGATTGGCTGCCAATTGTCCCGACAACTGGCTTGATTTTACTTTACGTAACGATAATTATGATTTCCGTGTATGTCTATTTGTTCTACAGAAAGGTGGTTGAAAGTGACACCAAAAAAACCAAGAATTGACGAAATTAAAGACCTGTTAAATCGTTATAGCTACGAATACTACACCTTAGACAAGCCGAGCGTGAGCGATGCGGTTTATGACAGTCTGATGGATGAACTGAAGAAGATTGAATCGGATCATCCGGAACTGATTACTATTGATAGTCCTACGCAGCGAGTTGGAAATAAGCTGCTCGACGGTTTTCAAAAAGTCGAGCACGCGCGCCGAATGGTCAGTTTGAATGACGTTTTCGATAAAGGTGAAGTTGAGGCGTGGATTGAGCGAACTGATAAATTGATACCGGGTCAGCGACATGAATTTTTTACGGATATAAAAATGGACGGATTGGCGTGCGCGTTAATTTATATCGACGGTGTATTGTCGCAGGCTGTGACACGTGGCGATAGTTTTATCGGCGAAGATGTAACCAATAATGTTCGGACTATTAAAAACGTACCGCTTCGTCTGCGTGAAGCGGCGGGTTTTGAGAAGTTTTTGCACGGTCGGACAGAGATTCGTGGCGAAATTGTTATGCTGAAACGGGATTTTGAGGAGCTTAATAAAAGGCAGAAATCTCTAGGGCTGCCTACATTTGCTAATCCGCGCAATTTGGCTGCGGGGACAATTCGTCAATTAGATCCTGCGCTGGTGGCGGCGCGCCCGTTGCATTTTCGCGGATATGATGTGATTCGCGATGATAGTTCGGAAGTTCCGACGAATAGTTTTGCTTACGAGGCTTTGACGGCGCTGGGGATTTCTCGTAATCAGCAAGCCAGTGTTTTTGACAATTTGTCCGACGTGATGAAATTTGTTGATGAATGGAGCGACAAGCGTCATGACTTGCCGTTTAATACGGACGGGCTGGTTATTAAGATTAATGATCGAGAGATATACGACAATCTCGGGATGGTGGGTAAAAATCCGCGTGGGGCGGTGGCTTATAAGTACGCGGCTGAAGAAGCTACAACGATCGTTCGGGACATAGTCATTTCTATTGGGCGAACTGGCGCGGCGACTCCAGTGGCTGTGTTTGATCCAGTAGTGGTGGCGGGAACTACGGTGCAGCACGCCAGTTTGCATAACGCCGATGAAATTGAGCGTTTGGATATTCGGCGAGGCGACACTGTGGTGATTTTTAAGGCTGGCGATATTATTCCGCAAGTTGAGAATGTTTTGAAGGAATTGCGACCTGCAGATTCTGAGTCAATCGATTATGAAGCAGAATTAAAACGGCAATATCCGGAGTTGGAATTTGTGCGACCGGAAGGCGAGGCTGTTTATCGAGTTAAGGGCTCTAGTGGTCCGCTGATTTTGAAGCGAGCTTTGGCACATTTCGCGTCTAAGGGTGCGCTTGATATTGATACGCTTGGCGAAAAGAACGTGGAGGTTTTAATTGATAATGGTTTGGTCGGCGATCTGGCGGATATTTTCACACTCACTAAGGACGATTTGTTGAAACTGGATCGGTTTGCTGATATTTCTGCGCAAAAGTTAATCTCGGCAATTGCTGATAAAAAACGCCCAGAATTAGAGCGATTTTTATATGGTTTAGGAATCCGCCATATTGGCGCGCAAACGGCGATTGATTTGACGAATCATTTTGAAAGTATGGAAAATTTGGCGAAAGCGACGATTGATGATTTGCGGAAAGTTGATGGCGTGGGCGAAATTGTTGCTGAATCTGTGGTGGCGTGGTTTGCTGATGAGGATAATGTAAAATTGCTCAATAAATTCACAGAATTGGGAGTTATTCCTCAGTTTAATAAAAAGTCTGGTAACTTGAGCGGAAAAAGTTTTGTCATCACAGGTACTCTGAAGTCTATGGGACGCGACACCGCTGCGGATAAAATTCGTAATCTCGGTGGAGTTTTTCAAACCGCAGTTTCTAAAGACACGACGTATTTGGTGGCTGGCGGTAAGGTTGGTGCTAGCAAATTGAAAAAAGCTGAGCAATACGGCACGAAAATCATTGACGAAGAAGAGCTGCTGAGGATGATAGAAAACGCGGGATGAAAATAATATATAATTTACATATGGATAAGATTAAAAAACCGAGACTCTACTGTTTTTCTCCGGCAGTAATGTTGGCGACGCTGACGATTGAAATTATTCTGGCGATATATACTTTTTGGAAATATAAATTGAATGCCGTGACGAAGATTGTGATCATGCTGTTGATTTGTTTGGCGCTGTTTCAATGGGCTGAATATAGCGTTTGTGAAGGTGCGATTCTTCTGGATAATCTCGGTTGGGCTAAACTTGGCTATATTGCAATTACTATGCTTCCGCCCCTGGGTATTCATTTGATATATGAAATTTCTGGCGATAAGAGGCGATGGATTCCTGCACTTGGCTACACTTTTGCCGCAATGTTTATTAGCTATTTTCTATTGGAGGCTAACGGAATTAAGTCTGGGGCTTGCTTGGGTAATTATGTGATTTTTGAAAACCAGCCAGGCGTCGGAATGTGGTATGGTTTGTATTATTACGGCCTATTATTTGCAGCAATTGCTTATGCGTATGTTAGTAGCAAAACCTCCAGCAAACACGTTCAGCGTTCTCTAGGTTCGTTGATTGTGGGATATGTTCTATTTATGGCGCCTACTACTTTTGTCAATATCATCGATCCGTCGACTATTATCGGAATTCCGTCAATTATGTGTGGATTTGCAGTTTTGATGGCGGTAGTTTTGGCTGGGAAAGTTTTGCCAGAATATGTAAATGAGAAATGATGCTTGTGTTTTTTTGGGTGATAATGCATAATTAAACATGAGCTGGTACGCATAGGGGCATTCTCCTATGCTTGCCAATTGAAAGACAAACACATATTCAAATATGCCCCGGGTGGGCGCGTAGCAGCTCTTCTATAATGCTTATGGTATGATATAGTTATGGTTACTGTTTCAAAAAAAAGGGAAGAAAAACTAGCAAAATTAGTGCGAGAATTTTTTGCTGTTCACCCAGATGTGAAGCTTGTGGCGATAACTGGTAGCGCTGGAAAGGCTAGTGCAAAAATAGCTATCGGTACGGTTTTGGCGCAACAATTTGATATTCAACTTCGCAATGAAGAACCAAAGACGAAAGCTGACGTTTTTCTTCAGATGATGGGCGTGAAAATGCCCGAAAAAGGCTTGTTCAAATGGTGGAAAGTAATGCGCGCCGTAAAGAAGAGGATTAAGGCCGAAAAACCGGAAGTTCAAGTGATTGTTCAGGAATTTAATCCAAAGGAACTTGGCTATAACGATTGGTTTAAGGCTTACGTTGTGCCGGATATTACGGTTGTAACTTCTGTGACAAATGGTCGAATGCAGGTTGAATATTCCTTGGAGGAAGTGGCGAATGAGATGATTTCGCTGGCGAATTTCTCACGAATGGCGATGATAAATCGTGATGACATCGACGGGCGTTTTGCTAGCTTTTTGACAAATCCTAATATCACTACGTACGGAAGTGATCCGGTGGCGGAGTATAATTTTGACGATCGTAATTTTTCCCTGAAAGATGGACATCACGGATTTATTATGTCGCCGGAAAATCCTAATGGGCTAGAAGTCAATGTTAAGCTAATTGGCGAGCATAATATTCGTCCAGCGATCGTGGCGGCAGCTATTGGTTATGCGTTTGGTGAAACTGAGGAGAATATAAAAAAGGGTATAGAAAATTTGCGTCCACTGCCCGGCAGGATGAATTTACTGAAGGGTGCGGATAATACTTGGCTGATTGATGATAGCTATAGTTCAACGCTGTTGACTGCCTTAGCTGCTTTGCAGTCTTTGTATCGAATTGAGACTCCACAGCGAATTGCTGTACTTGGCAATATGAATGGCTTAAAGGGGATTTTTGAGCAAGCTCACGCTGAACTTGGTTCTCATTGTAGCCCGGATTTGTTAGATTGGGTTGTGACAGTTGGTGAGAAAGCTAATCAATATTTGGCGCCGGCCGCTCGTCAAAAAGGTTGCCAGGTGAAGGAGTGCAAGAATGCCATCGAGGCTGGGTCTTTCGTGCGCGACAAATTGAAATCTGAAGGCGTTGCTCTGTTTAAGGGTTCGAGCGGCGGCGTATGGCTAGAGGAATCTATAAAAATCAATCTTCATAGTACTGAGGACGATAAATACTTAGTCAGGCAAACATCGGAGTGGATTGCTAGGAAAAACCAATTTTTCTCACAGTTTAAAGATTAGTGATCGTAACGGCGGACACGGCTTTGAATTGCAAGGTAATAATAAATCTAATTCGTCAAAATTTGAGGAAGAGTTTAAGAATTCATCAGTTGGTAAAGCGCTCAGTAAGTGTGGAAAATCGAATAGCTACAAGAGTAGTGAATCATCATCTATCGACATAGCTTCATTGAAGGTGTGGGTTGATAGGCCATCTCATGAGCTGAAAGCTTTAGAATTGAAGGGTGGCGGCGAGAAGGCCTCTGTGGAAATTTCATTTGACATCAATGTGAATAAATCTGAAGAAATCAAGATTACTTCGAGCGCTGAGAGCTTGAAGGAGTTTATAGAAGGTTTTATGGAAGGGTATTCGAGCGGATTGTCATCAACCTCGACTAGGTAAATAACTTAATTGTCTAATAATAATCCCGTTCGTAATGAGCGGGATTATTTGCTATAATTACAGATATGAGACGCTATAATCCGACAGAAATTGAACAAAAATGGCAAAACAAATGGGAGGCTGACGATACTTACGCGGTTGATTTTAATGACACGACTCGACCGAAATATTATAGTTTGAGCATGCTTCCGGGGATTACGGGGGCGGGAATTCACATTGGCCACGGTCGCACTTTTCAATTTGCCGATATCAAAGCACGATTTAAGCGTCAGCAGGGCTGTAATGTCTATCATCCAATCGGCTGGGACAGTTTTGGTTTGCCGGTTGAAAATTACGCCATTAAAGTCGGAAAAACGCCGCGTGTAGCGCACGATGAAGCGAAGGTTCATTTTAAGGAGCAATTGAAGCGACTTGGGTTTAGTTATGATTGGACAAAAGAAATTTCTACAGCTGATCCAGAATATTACAAATGGACCCAGTGGATTTTTACGCAATTGTATAAGCACGATTTGGCATATCAAAAAGAGCAGCCGCAATGGTGGTGTGAAACTGATAACACAGTGCTTGCTAATGAGCAGGTTGAAGGTGGCAAATGTTGGCGCTGCGGTAATCCTGTAACCAAGCGCAGCCTTAAGCAGTGGTTCTTCCGAATTACGGCGTATGCAGATGAAATTTTAGAGGCAACCGATGCGCTTGATTGGACGGAAATGGTTAAAACCATGCAGAAAAATTGGATCGGTCGATCAGTTGGCGCGGAAGTTGAGTTTGCAGTCAGTGGTCAAGATTCCAAGATTACAGTTTTCACAACTCGGCCTGACACGTTATTTGGCGCGACGTATGTAGCTTTGGCGCCGGAGCATCCTCTGGTTTCTCAATTGGTCAATTCTGATACGCGCGAAAAGGTTGAAGCGTATATCCAAGCTTCGCAACAGAAATCTGATGTTGAACGCCAAGAGAATAAAGAGAAAACAGGCGTATTTACGGGAAGTTATGTCATAAACCCAGTCAATGGTCAAAAATTGCCGATTTGGGTGGCGGATTATGTTTTGGGTGGCTATGGAACCGGCGCAGTCATGGCGGTGCCAGCGCACGACGAGCGCGATTTTGCGTTTGCCGAGAAGTTTGACTTGCCGATTATCCAGGTTATTGATAAGCCTGAGTATTCAGCGGATGCTGGCTGTTATTCTGGTGAAGGCGAGTTGATAAATTCCGGACAATTCAACGGCACCAGGAGTGAGGATGCTCGCGAGCAAATTGTTGCGTGGCTGGAGCAGCAGAATTCTGGGCGAAGCAAAACCACGTATAAAATGCGCGATTGGTTAATTTCTCGTCAGCGCTATTGGGGCGCTCCGATTCCAATTGTTCATGTTGACGGTCACGCGCCAATTGCCGTGGCTGATGAATGCTTGCCGGTGATTTTACCAGAGGTGGAGAACTTTAAGCCAACGGGCGGTAATACTTCCGTTTTGGCCCAGGTTGATGATTGGGTGCGAGTTTGGGTGGATGTTGAAACTGGAAAAACTGTGCCAATTACAGAAAGCAAGCCTGACGGCGATAATTGGGTAGAAGGTCGACGCGAAACTGACACTTTGGATGGCTATGCTTGTTCTAGTTGGTATTTCTTGCGATATCTCGATCCGCACAACGATAATGAAGCGTGGAATCCTGAGAGAATTAACCATTGGATGCCGGTTGATTATTACAATGGCGCCGACCACGCCGTGGCTCACTTGCTGTACAGTCGTTTTTGGATGCGATTTTTCTATAAGCTCGGTCTCGTTCCGACTCCAGAACCTTTCAAGCGAATGATGTACAATGCATACATTATGGCTCCAGACGGTCAGAAAATGTCCAAGTCCAAGGGCAATGTCATTGATCCAATGGAGATTATGGACAGTGGATATGGCGCTGATGCGCTGCGAGTTTACGAAATGTTCATCGCGCCTTATGATATGGACGCGCCATGGGATCCTCGTGGTGTTCCGGGAACTTACAGGTTCTTAAATCGAGCATGGAATTTGGTTCAGGAGTTCGTTGATAAGAATCCAAACGACTCTCTTGGTGCGGATGAAAAAACAACCCAAGAATTATTGCGACTGACTCATTTGACGATTAAAAAAGTTACTCGTGACGTTGAAGATGAGAAGTTTAATACAGCCGTGGCTTCGATGATGGAAATGGTCAATGGTCTGTATAAGATAAAAGAGTCGCATGGAATTGACATGTCAGATGAATGGCGATTTGCATTAGAAAGCTTGATTAAGATTTTGGCGCCTTTTGCTCCGCATATCACAGAGGAATTGTGGCATGAAATGGGTCATGATGATACAGTTCATGTTGGTCACTGGCCAAAGTGGGATGAAAAATATCTAAAGAGCAGCGTGATGACTATTATAGTTCAGGTGAACGGCAAGCTTCGTGCGAAACTTGAACTGCCGAGTGATATGGACAAGCAGGGCGTTGAAGAAGCGGCTCTGGCTGATGAGAATGTCCAGAAGTTCACAAACAATAAACCACCTAAAAAGATGGTTTATGTTCCAGGCAAGTTGGTGAATATTGTGGTTTAGAAAACGGTCTATTTAGATTTGTCTTCTATTTTCGTTATGGCTATGCTTGGCTTTCCGTCACCGTTTATGTCACCTATGACAATGTCGACGGTAGATCCTGGTTGGATCTCTGAATCGCCAGTCTTGTTTTTGTAGAGATCTTTCATGTAGACAGCAGTTTCGTATATAGAGCTTCTTGCCTCATTAGGGTCTATCTTATTTTCAGGATTTTCCTCGTTGTATTCTTCCATGGCTGTTTCGGCTACCGAAGTCGGATTTTCTCCTTCTTCAAGCGTGACAGTGCGAATTTCCGTATCTTCTGGTAGCTCCGTGATGATTCCATTGCTATAATTCTCTACAACTTGAGCTACTTGGTGGGCAGGGCTTGGTCCTTTTTCTGGTGATTTAGGGCTATAGAATAAGCCTAGGGCGTTTGCAACTCCAGCTAATCCTAACGTGGCTAATGCTACTGCACCGATTTTAACTACAGATTTTGGTATTTCTATCACAGGTCTGTCGTCTTCATTGTTGTTTTGTGATGTAAATCTAAATCGTTCCGTGTTCATGCTTGTTATATTACCATAAACGACATAAAAAGTCAATATTATTATCTAATTTGCAGGCAAGCTCTTGAGATTGTCTAATAAAAAAGGTATAATGGTACGTAAGTTTTATGACAACCTAAAAGAGGAGAATAAATTATGGCACAACCTAAGAAACAGAGTAGTCCACGTAAAACTGGTCTTCGTCGCAGCCACTTGGTATTAAAATTGGCACGTCGCGTTAACGCAACTTCACCAGTTAAGGTGAAGACAACCAAGCGTGAAACCGGTAAAACAACAAAATAATAATTACGAACAGGACGCTTAATAATGGCATCAAACCGTCATTTGGGACGAATTGTCGCACTGCAAACACTTTATGAACATGAATTTCGCAAAGAGGTTGGTGATAGCGATGTTGACTATAAGACTATTTTAAAGCGTAATTTGGCTGAATATAAATCATCGGTTGACGATATTGAATTTATTGATAATTTGATCAGTGGCGTACTTTCGACGCAGAGTCAATTGGACGAGAAATTGCAGCCATTGGCGCCAGAATGGCCTATTAGTCAGTTGCCACGAATTGATCGGGCGGTACTTAGAATTGGTTTATATGAATTGCTATATTGTGCAGATACCGTCCCGCCAAAAGTGGTGATTAACGAAGCGGTAGAGCTAGCGAAAGCGTTCGGTTCGGATAACTCGGGTAAGTTTGTGAATGGCGTGCTTGGCACGGCACTCCGTACTCTCGTGGAGGAGTCCGACAGTGAGAACAAGCAACTTTGATAAGATAAAAAAATATTTTGGTGGCAGCAAGAAGCCATTGATTCAGGAAATTGTACGCGAGCCAACTGCTGGTGGCGTGATTTTTCGTCGTAATAAAAAGGGCGAGGCAGAGTTTTTGCTATATCAGGACGCTCGCGATCGCTGGACAATTCCGAAAGGGCACATTGAGCCGGGTGAAACAGCTCAAGTGACGGCTCGTAGGGAAATCGGTGAGGAAACTGGACTGAAGAAAATTGAACTGCACGGCTGGCTGGGCAAGGTGAATTTTCGTTATCGTCGAATCGATAAATTAGTATTGATGACAACGCAAGTTTATCTAGTTAAGGCGCTGGATCCTAACGAGAAACTCCAAAAGGAGGAATGGATGAATGGTCTTAAATGGTTTAGTTTTCATGAGGCGCTGGATGAAGTTGAATATGAAGATATTGGCAAGCTGATTCTTCTAGCGATGAAACGAATTAGACAGGAGAACTTATAAATGAACGGAATGAATACCGCGCCATATCAAGATTTTGCGCGCGAAAAATTAGGTTTTGAATTTACGAATTTGGATTTGCTGATTACAGCTTTGACTCATCGTAGTTATGTGAATGAGCATCGAAAATCCGTTCATCACCACAATGAGCGCTTGGAATTTTTAGGTGATGCGGTTTTGGAATTGGCGGTAACAGAATATTTGTTTACGCATTTTTCTGAGCCAGAGGGAATTTTGACTGCTTGGCGGGCAGCTTTGGTGCGAACGGAAAGTATTGGCGATGCTGGCGATAAATTGGGTTATGGTTCGCTGATCCGTATGTCAAAGGGCGAGAAGAACGGCTCAGAACGAGCGCATTTACAGATTTTAGCCAATGCATTTGAGGCGGTAATCGGCGCTATTTATTTGGAGCGTGGCTTTGACGATGCTCGCGATTTTATTCACAAGCATATAATTGTTAAGTTGGATGGAATTTTGGAGTCGGGCAGTTGGCGTGATCCGAAGTCATATTTACAGGAAATTTCTCAGCGAGTTGACAATCAAACGCCAATATATAAAGTCCTGAGCGAAGAAGGCCCAGATCACGATAAAGTCTTTACCCTTGGGGTTTTTGTTGGCGATAATATGATGGGGCGAGGCATTGGTCCGTCAAAGCAAGTTGCTCAACAGCAAGCTGCTCGTGCTGCAATTGCTAAATATAAAGAATCTGGCGAGAAATAATTAAAGTTTGCACGGCGTAAACTGCTCGTGTATAATGAAAATACAGTTTAATTCCAGGAGGAGGGGCAGAATGTCAACAATAGATCAGCAGTTTGTAGAATATACTGTAAAGGCGTTGGTTGGACGTCCAGAAGACGTCGTAGTAGACCGAACGATTGATGAAAAGGGTGTTTTACTAACATTGACAGTTAATCCAGCAGATTTGGGTCGAGTTATTGGTAAGCGCGGCAGTACGGCACAGAGTTTGCGCACGCTTCTGCGAGCTTTGGGCGCAAAGAATGACGCTCGATATAACTTGAAGATTGTTAACAATGATGGTTTTTCTGGCGCACGCGAAGAAAATGATTATAATGGTAATGCTTCTGTGGATAACTCAACAGATGAAGCTGTGGAAAATGAATCATCTTACGCAGAAAACACCAGAAAAGAACTTGCAGAACTCGACGATCTTGATATATAATTAAAACCAGTTCAAGCACAGACATTATGCGAGAACAGCTCTATGCGAGACAATGGGTAACCATTGAGAGTCTTATTTGTGCTAAAAAACCGTCCTTATTGGGGCGGTTTTTTGGTGGGGTAAGATTCTCGGGTGTTGACGTGATTGTCCAGGTATGATATATACATATTAGCTTCTACTCAGCCGAGTAGAGGTAGATCCATTCAGAAGGGGGAGCACAAGAAATGCTCACTGAAGAACAGGTCCGCAGTTACTTCGGTCAAGTTGGGTTAATTCCTCAGGAATTGACACAGTTCGACATCAAGAACGAATACGCCCGCGAGCGTCGCCCGTCAAACTGTAGGGCGCTCGGAGACTACACCCGAGTCGACACTGTCGACGGAACCATTTCTGTCAAGATTCGAGGATCCCTCAATCTTTACGAGGGGTATGAAGTACCCCTGTCCGGGGGTGCTTCCCCCGTCGCATGGCAAGTGGGCGATGCGGTCACCTCGGTGACGCTAACCCGCGAAGATCTTACTCTCCAAGGAGAAGGGCTTAGTATTCACATAAGCCCCAGCGTACACCTAGGAGGAAGCGGGAACTCCCGGAGGGATGTATTACCCCTCAACGTGGTGTCTGCTCTAATTGCGTTCACAAATATGAGTAGGGATGCAATTTATGAGCTGTTTAACCTAGTGAGCGACGTAGGGAAAGGGAGGTCTATGTTTATCTATAGCAGGGATGAGTATAGGTCCCGTTTCCCGGGACGTAGCGCAGAAGAGTTCTGGCAATGGAGCAATAATGTGCTCTTCTCGGATATTGAATATCCCAGCTACTCTGAAAAGGCAAATGGGTGGAGGTTGTCGCGCCCCCCCTCATAGCCCGCCAATGAAAATAGCTCGTTGAGGCATCAAGTCTCAGCTTGAGCCTCTTGGCGGGCTATTTTCATGTCTTTTTATTTATAATATCCGTGAGTTTATGATATAGTATGATTTAATATCAAGTGAGTAATAGTTTTTATAAAGGAGATTTATTATGCACGGAGGTCTTGGATATTTTGAGCATAATAATCATGCTCTCTCAGACCCAACTCCTAATCCAAAAGGTCTGCAAGGGGTGTGGAGATTAAAAACGAGTCAAGCAATGATGATGGACTACGAGAGAGGCTTAAATAAGATAGCCAGAAGAGAGAAGGCGCTCGGACGCCCTCTAACCAAAGACGAAAAAGAAAAGGTGCAGTATGCAACAAGATATTCTCCCCAGGAATGGGCTAAAATGTTACAAATACCTGATAGAATATACGATTTTCCGGGTTGCGACAAGCACGAACACCCGTTCTCTGAAGAAAATCCTCCCGTGTCTTCAGACCAATGTAAAGCTACTCCGTATAGATTTGAGAAAATAATAGGACGCAGTGTATGTGAAGACGATGGAGACGTATTTTCACCATGTGTGGCATGTTTTATATCTGAGATGCGTATAGCCAAACGATTCGCAAATCTACTTTCCGACAAAAGCAAGGAATCAGAGGAATACGTAGATCTTATAAATAATCTGCGTAATGAAACCCTAATATACATAGAAGAAAGAAAAGCAGACAAGACATACGCACCAGAGCCATATATACATTATTACGATATTCTGGGTGAGGGGATTGTTCGTGAGTTTGCTAAAGCTGTATCTGATCTTGATACAGACGCAGTTTGTAAAATACTTGATCAACTGCTTTGTAGGACAATGATGGAGCAGCAGAGCGAACAGAATCCAATATTAAAAATTGCAGCTGAAGCGATCGACAGATGCATGAAAAACATATAGCGGTTTCTGTTGTCTGCTAAAAAACCGTCCTTATTGGGGCGGTTTTTTGGTGGGGAATAATTTCTATAAAAAGACATGAAAATAGCCCGCCGAAAACGTACTCAAGTCGAGACTTGATGTCTCAACGAGCTATTTTCGGCGGGCGTTAGCCCTCACGTCCGGTATGGCGCGCCATCAGCGCCCATGCCGGATTCGCGTTATCCCAGAGTTCGTAATCGCTGTTCTCCCTCCGCTGTGGGAGGAGTTTGCGACACTCCTCGGGTTTGTAGATACGCTGCAAGTGCACTTCCGAGGTGCCTGACAGGAGCAGAGTATCAGCCAACAAGCTACTACCGGCAGCCTCCTTGATGAGGCTGAAGAGGTGGATTAGGGGCTCGCCCCAACCCCAATCAATTTCCCCGAACTCGCTATCAAGTCGGGCGGACTCCTTGTTCGGCTCGAAGGCGTCATACAATTCAGGGTCTTGGAACTGGATGACGCACTTGTCGTACAAAGACACGAATGTGACACCTGTTCCAATGTACTCACCCCCTCCATCGAAGTGATGGTCGATATAGACCTCGCTCACTTCGACTCCAGAGAAGATCTCCGTGGCGAGATCTTCCGAACTCTCGTCGGAGTCGTCCGGAGTCGTAGAGGTTGAGGCGATGATAGTGACGTAAACGTAACCATTGTCACTTTCCTCTACGGTAGAACGTTGGAGAATCCCGCATTCCGCAAGGATTTCTCTCCATGCGGCAGAGTCCTTGTACATGATGCTTTCCTTCCTGTGCAGGGTCTACTTCTGTTCGGTTGAACAAAAGCTAATATATATATCATACCTGGACAAAAAAGTCAACACTTGGTACACTGTAACAGATGAGAAAGTTTCAAGTAATTACGCTTTTCCCAGAAATGACAACGGGAGTTTTTAATAATTCCATGATGTGGAAGGCTCAGAAAGACGGTATCGTGGAGCTTACGACGGTGAATCTGCGGGAGTTTGGTTTGGGTCCTCGTCGTCAGGTTGACGATACTCCTTATGGTGGTGGCGACGGGATGCTTCTTATGATTGAGCCGTTATGGAAAGCGGTAGAATTTGCGAAATCTCAGGATGAAACGGCGAAGGTGGTGTTAATGAGTCCGCGAGGGCAACGCTGGAAGCAGGCTAAAGCTCAGGAAGAAGCTAATGATGACAGGGGTGTGATATTTATTTGCGGGCGATACGAGGGTGTTGATGAGCGAATTTTAGAACTAGTTGATGAGCAATGGAGTATTGGCGATTTTGTGCTGACGGGCGGAGAGCTGGCTGCGATGATGATGATTGATTCTATTGTTAGGTTGATTCCTGGAGTTTTGGGCGGCGAAAAGTCTGCGGAAATTGAAAGTTTTTCAGATGGAGAAACGTTGGAATTTCCACAATATACACGACCTGAGGAGTTTAAAGGTTTACGTGTGCCGGATGTTTTATTGAGCGGACACCACGGAAAAATTGCCGAGTGGCGCGCTGAACAATCGCGAATATTGACCAATAAAAATACCCCATAGAGACGGGGTATTTTAAGTTGTGGTGGATTTGTCGTAGAGCGAAAGGTACTGTTTGGTGTTTATTTTTGTAACGTTCGCTGATTTAACTTTATGACGTTTTTATAAAAAGTGCAAGTGCTTTCGTAAAAAATACAACAAGCTTGAGCTTTTTTGACACGCAAGCTATACTGAAATTATGCCTAGAAAAGTGAATAAAATTATTAAATTGATTACAGGACTATTAATAATTGTGCCATTATTATGTCAATTATTTACGTTTGAGAAGTTTTCTGCGATCCTTACTTCTGCGGGAATTCTGTCATCTTTAAGTCTTCCGATTGCGATAATATTGGTGATTGTTGAGCTAACGTCGTTGCCGTTTTTGATTGATATGAATACGCCAAAAAGAATTACTCTGACGAGCAGAATGGCTGGTTTTTTGAGTTTGGGGATTATGACGGTAATTAGTTTTTTGGCGTTTGCGAACGGGCATGCGGCGGTGATATTTGGTGCAACGATAAAGAATGTGAATAGTGTGGTTGTGATTTTTCTGGTATTCATGATGTGGATTTTGTTGATCTGTGCAAATTTATCGACGAAAAAAACAGCCAAATAATTGGCCGCTAAATTTCAAATTTGGCTGGGATGGAGGGATTCGAACCCCCGAATGGCGGGACCAGAACCCGCTGCCTTACCACTTGGCGACATCCCAACGGCAAACATAATTGTACTATAGAAAAATGATTTCCGCAAGCGTTTACTGGCCAGCGTTGACGCGATATACTGGTAGTATGGATTTGCAATGGATCGTGAAATTAATTGCTGACGGACTGGTGGTGCCAGTCGTGCTAATTGGTGCGTACGCGCTGATAAAATTGGTTCCAAATAAAGAGAAGTATCAAGTTTATAGCCAGGTGCTGATGGCTGGGTTGACTGCTTACGTGGCGGCAAAAATTATCGGGTCAATTTATCAACCAGATCAAATGCGCCCGTTCGAGATTCTGGGTGTGTCTGCCGGCGCGTCATTCCTTAACAATCCGGGTTTTCCGTCTGATCACGCTCTATTTACAATGGCAATTACTTTGGCGATATTTTTCGGAGCAAAGAGTTGGCGGCTGGCTGTTGTTTGTCTGGTTATGACAATCTTAATATGTGTAGGTCGGGTTATTGCTCTGGTGCATACACCACTTGACGTTATTGGCGGATTGTTGATTGCCTGCGCAGGGATTATTTGGTATAAACCGATGAATCTCCTAAAAAAGCATAATATTTAAGCATATACATTTGCAATATTGACAAGTTTACGTTACAATTTACGTATGAAATTATTGTCAGCTATTTTCCGTGAAGAAATATCAGATTACACATATCCATTTTCAAAGCGAGTTTTCTTGAGGATTTTGGCGATTTTAGTTGCTAGCGGCGTGGCTATCTGGTTGCTGGCGCTTGCGTTTGATAAATTTATGATCACGCCTGTATTTTGCGCGAATGCTGAGCATATTTCTATTTGCGCAAACAGCACAAACACCGCATCTTACGTTGCGTTAGTTTTGGCGGGGATTATGCTAGTTCCAGTGTTGGCGGTATTTGGCATTAAGCGACCTCTGTTGGTAGTAATCGCGGCAACTGTGTCGTTGTGGGGTGCTACATTATGGGCTGGCGGATCTTGGATTTCGTCATTGCTATGGGTGGTTTTGGCGACAGTTTTGGTATATTTGTCGTTAATCTGGTTGAATAGAATTCGCGGCAACGGCGCAGCAATTTTATTTATGACTTTATTTGCGATCTTAGCACGAGTTGTCTTGGCGCTATAATCACTGTACACTAAGTGTATGGAAATCATTATCATTATTCTCTTAATTGTTATTACTATTGGTTTGGGCGCGACTTTATTTGTCTTGCAATCAAAAATCAGCGAGCTAAAAAATCAATCATCCGTCGAGCTAATTAAAACCGATGTCGTGGAGTTGGGGCGGACTATTGCGAAACTGAATGAATCCGTTAGCGATAAGCTAGAACGAAGTAACGCGCAAGTCCAGACTTCCGTGCAGAAGCAATTGTCAGAAGGCGCGAAGTTGGTGGCTGACGTGACGCAGCGATTGGCGAAATTGGATGAGACTAATAAGCGTGTGGTCGATGTGGCGACCGATCTGAAAACCTTGCAAAACGTGTTGCAAAATCCAAAGCAGCGTGGCGTTTTTGGGGAGTTTTATCTGGAGAGTGTGTTGGACAACGTTTTGCCAGCCAAGCAATATCAAATGCAATATCGCTTCAAGGACGGCGAAATTGTTGACGCGGTTATTTTTCTGGACAAGGGGCAGATATTGCCGGTGGACAGTAAGTTTTCTTTGGAGAATTACAATCGGATGATTAATGCCGAGACAAAATCTGAGCGTGAAATGTGGCTGAATAAAGTAAAGGCTGACCTTAAGGGGCGAATCGACGAGACTAGTAAATACATTCGTCCGCGTGAAAACACCATGGACTTTGCTTTTATGTTTATTCCTAGCGAATCTTTGTATTACGATCTTCTGATTAATAATGTCGGTCAGGGCGGTTCGAGTCGCGATCTGATTGAATACGCATTCCGAGATAAGCGAGTGATTATTGTTAGTCCGACTAGTTTTCTGGCGTATCTACAGACTGTTCTTCAGGGGCTTCGTAGTCTACAAATTGAAGAGCAGGCCAAAGACATTCAAGTTCGAGTTGGTCAATTGGGCGTTCATATTAAAAAGTTTGACGAGTTGATGACGAAAATGGGCAAGAGTTTAAGTACGACCGTTGGTCATTATAACAATACGTACAAGGAGCTAGGGAAGATTGATAAGGATGTTGTACGAATTTCTGGTGGAGATAACCAAGCGCAGCCGGAGCTGATTGATCGGCCGACTCAGGAAGATTGACATAAAAAATACCCCGCCGATTAAGCGGGATATTTTATTGTGAAGTTATAATCTATTCTTCGTCTTTGTTTCGGTAATTGACGAGTAGAAATAGGTTACCGCCTAATGCTGCGCCGATTAGGGTAGCGGCAATTACTTCCAGGCTAAAGCGTGAATAGCTTTTTTCGCCTTCAGCTGGCAATACTCCGTTGCTGCGTAGTTGAGAGTCGGTTTTCTCTGTAACAGCCAAAGAAACTGCTGGGTTCAAAGTTGCGCCTGAGATGTAGATTTCGCGTGGGTAAGTGCGGCCGTTTTTCTCAGTTTGAGTAGTGCTTTGATCTTTTTGGATTTTTGCAATAGCAGTACTTTTAATGTACGAAGAGATTGAGCCAGATACGACAAGACCAATCATCAACGCCAAGCCAATTCCAAAAGCTTGACCAGCTGCTTTGATTTCTTTACGCTGCAAAACTGCGGCGACGCCAAATACAAATACAGCGGTACCGACTAATTCCATTGCGAAGATGTTCCAAGAGAACGCAGTGAATTGGTCAAAGCTTAGGGTAAATCCGCCGTTTGTTAATGAACCAACAAGCACAATGGCTGCCATTGCACCGAGGAATTGTGCACCCCAGTAAAATGGAACAAGTACAGTCTTTAGCTTGCGCATTGTCCATAGACCAAACGTGACAGCTGGGTTTACGTGTGCGCCAGAAATGTTGCCGATAATTGCAACGATAAACATCAATGCAAAACCGACGTACATTGATGACAAAATATCTGATGCGAATAATGCGGCAAGTGTCAAAATGAATGTGCCGATGACTTCCGCAATAACGATGTTAATTAAGTTGTTTGGTAATTTAGAATCTAGTTTGACACGCTTGCTTTTAGCGGTAGATTCAGTAACGACGTACTTGACGGTCGTTTTGGTTTCAGTTTTAGCAGCAGCAGTTTTCTTTTCTGCGGCTTTAACTGGGGCTTTCTTTGAAGTTTTCTTCGTAGCCATATTCCCTCCTTAAAGTAATATCACGACTATTATAACATAATTTGCTATACTGTAGTTATGGGATTATTTGTAAATCAACAAGATCAGCGTAGTGAATTGCAAGAGCGAATTGCGGCGGAATTAAGAGAGAAGGCGAAAGCTTCGAGTTTGCAAGAAAAGGCAACTATGGACGGCGTCGACGACATAAGATATTTGGAAGGCACGAAACAGACGACGACTTTGGCGTGGGCGTGGATTCTAATTGCTATTATGGCTGGTGCGGTGATTGTAATGTTTTTAATGCAAGGACGATAAAATGGTTGACTTAGACGAATTGAGAAGAGAAATAGTTTTGGCGGTTTCGCAATCCAAATCTCCGCGTGAGTTTTTGCGTGATCGACGACTTAGGGAATTGTACGAGCAAATCAAGTCGTTGCCGCCAGCTGAGCGTGGTCCATTTGGTAAGAGAATTAACGAGCTGAAGCAGGCGATTGAACAGGCTATTGATGCGCGACTGGAAGAGCTGGAAAAAGTTGACTTGAAACCGATTGACGTTACGGCGCCGATGGATGTGAATTCGCCAAAGCCTGAACTTTTGCCGAGCGAACAGGGCACGATTCATCCGCTGAGCGCTGAAATTGAGCGCATTTCTGAGATCTTTAATCGCATGGGATTTGTCACGGAAGAATCCAGAGAAATTGACGATCAATTCCATATGTTTGAGAGCCTGAATTTTCCAAAAGGTCATCCAGCGCGCGACGATTACGATACGTTTATGACCGAAGAAACTGATTCTAATGGCGATCGTTTGATTGCGCCGGCGCATACGTCAACTATGCAAAATCGCGTGTTGATGAAATATCGCGACAATTTGGAAAAAGGCGAGGCTATTGCCGCTATCGTTCCTGATCGCGTTTTCCGTAACGAAGATTTGGACGCGCGCCACGAGCATACGTTTTATCAAGTCGAAGGCGTGTACGTTTCACGCCGAGTTAATGTTGGCAATTTGATTGCTACATTGCAAGAATTTTTGCAGGAATATTACGGCAAGAAACTTGACGTTCGCGTTAATCCATTTTACTTTCCGTTCACCGAGCCTAGCTTCGAGTTTGCGTTAAGTTGTCCGTTTTGTGAAGGAAAAAATCCTGATTGTAAAGTCTGCTCTGGTGAAGGTTGGATTGAGCTATTGGGTTGTGGAATGATTCATCCGAATGTCCTTCGGGCGGCACAAATTGACCCGAATGAATATACAGGATTTGCTTTTGGTTGCGGAATCGACCGCTTGGTTATGATGAAGTATGGAATCGAAGATGTCCGTCATTTTGAAAGTGGCAAGTTGGACTTTTTGGAACAATTTTAAGCAATATGAAACTTCGACAGATTAAGGATTTTTTGTGTAAGAATCGCCTTCAGGCGCTCTGCATTCTTAATGGTGTCGCTTTGGCTGTGGGCTTGATCGTGGCGATGTTGCTTTCTGATGATACTCGGTGGACAAACTGGAGCTTGAGCAGATTGGGCGAAGCCACCTCGAATCGTTTGTCTGCGTTTTCGTTCAATTCGGGAGTGTTTTTATCTGGTTTGATTATGGCGACGATTGGGTTTTTTATGAATCGTGGTTATCTTAAGCTTGGTCAAATTCGCTCTGCTCGAATATCTGGCTGGATACTTTCGCTGTTTGCGATTTGTATGATAGGAGTGGCGCTTTGCCCGAACGATACAATGCACGCGGCGCATTTTGTTTTCTCGCGCGGCATCGTGATATTGATGGTGCTTTTGATGTTTCTTCTGCCATCGAGTTTGAGCTATTTAACTCATCGTGAGCGAATCTCGTCTTTCAGTTTTCCGATTTTTGCGGCAATTATAGCGGCGCAAGGTTACGCAATGGGTAAGTTTTGGTTTGTGATAGTAGAAGTTTTATTGGGGATTTTTGCGACGATGTGGCTAGTCCTGGTTTGCCGTAGAATGGAACTTAAATTGTTCGACCTGAAAACTTCATAAAATGCTATAATTACTTCAAAAGGAGTAATTATGAATCACACAATTTTTGATGACATCGTATCTGGAAAAATGAAATCTTGGAAGATTTGGGAAGATGATAAATTCCTAGCATTTTTAACACCGTTTCCGAATACGCCAGGTTTTACTGTGGTGATTCCGAAGCAGAATCCGGGCGATTACGTATTTTCTTTGGACGATAATTTATATTCCGAAATGATGCTGGCAGTGAAAAAGGTTGCTGGTATTTTGAAAAAAGCATTTGACACGCCGCGAGTGGCGCTGATTTTTGAAGGCACGGGCGTGGCGCATGTGCATGCCAAATTGATGCCGCTTCATGGTGATTTGGCAAAGGGAATTGGTTCACCAGTGTCGCACGAACAAGCGTTTTATGAGAAATATCCTGGTTGGTTAACTACGGCTGACGGTCCAAAAATGGATGATGCTCAATTGGATGAAATTCAGGCGCGAATTTTGGCCGTGCAAGGTAAGTAGGATAGCTAGTTCGTCTCTAATTTTACGTCTTTTCCTTCGTACATATCCAGATAGAACGGATATAGTTTGGCGGCGTGCTTTTTAACCTCGTCTTGGTTTAAGGCTACAATGTCGTGACCGATGCCAAATGAGGCCGGAATTGAATAATATTGGAATTTGGCGCCAGAAGCTGCAGCCATTTGCTTAGGTATGTTGACTGCGAGATTTTTATCTATTGCGGTGTCGTTTTCGCTCGTTACAACCCCGACATATTTTAGCCCTGGAGCTTTTAGATCGGATTTATAGTTCCTGGCGATTATTATATATTTTCCAAGAGCGCGATATGACAAATTGCTACCCGTGAACGAATCTGGAAGAATATTACGTCCGTAAAGATTTCGTAAAAGCGGAATTTTCCAGGAAGGAGTTTCCGACGCTGAAGGCTGATAAAAAGGCGATAGAAGTAGCGCTCGTGATATGGTTTGGCTATTGTACTGAGTAATCCAGGTCGCCATATTTGCGCCGCCAGAAAGTCCGACAACTCCCGTTTCATCGCCCAAACCGCTAATTATGCTGGTGCTGGAGTTCATAAATTGTGCCATTGCTGGAATGGTGATTTCTCCGTGTCGTTTGTTATCTGTCAGACCGTGGCTGGGGACGCGGGGAATATAGACGTTATAGCCGGCATTGAAAAAGGTGTCGCCTAGGTCTGCAAATTGCTGTGGGCATGCGCTTACGCCATGAATCATCATAACGGCTTTGGCGGTTTTTTTGCCGTGGGTTTTAATGATCGATCGACATTCTGGTCTAACGTCGGTATTTGAAGTGTCTTCGCTAACAGTGCGATTTGCAGCGGCGATGGCATCGTTGTAGCTCAATTTTTCAGAGCTTGAAGATTGCAATTGCTTGGATGTTGCTGGCCAAAAGAAAGCTGCGGCGGCCAATAAAGTAGTTATGACGACAATTGAGCAGACTACCCAAATAGTAATTTTTATGATGCGATTTTTTTGTGAAGTGTCCATGAGTATATTATATTGGTTGCGAGTGGAGCTGTGAAGTTTTGTGGCGTCAGCGTTCTTAATAGCCCATACAAATATCCCGATAAGGTCGCGTCACAATCTCCATTGAATTCAGACCGAGTTTGGTTTCAATTTCACTAATCATCATCAGTGCGCCAGTCTCATCATCCGACAAAACCTCAACTTCTACGAAAGTTCCGGCGCCTTTGATTTCGTCGATGGCTACCGTTGCCTGCGGAAAATCAGAGGATTGAAACGAGCGACGATATTTGTTGACCTCAACCAGTTGTACCATACCGAGGTTTGCCAGTAGCTGCTTGGCAATTGCTGCATCTTCGGGTTGAATTGGTAGGTTTGTCTCGGGCTTAATGATTACATTATTTTCCGTATGCGTCGCGGCGGTCGTTGCTGGCTTATAAGTTACCTCAGCAAAACTATCGCGCTGGCGAATCCGCAAGCATTCAACCGTCTGCATAAAATCGACATCAGGACGAGAATAATACGTATCAATTTCGCGTAGATTACTCTTTAGTTCAAAACCGATGTTTTGCAGTCGCCCGATTAGCTCTTCAATATTGCCCGTTAGCTGGCGCTTGCGTTCGATTTCTAGTAGTTTTTTGGTCATTTGATAGCCTTTCTTATGGAAGTGTAGATATTTGAATATTTATTTATATGATGGTTTAATTATAGCAAGAAAGGCAAATAATTTTATGACCACACACCAATTAAAATTGGCGACCGAGCCGTTTAGCGCTATTATTTCTGGCAATAAGACTATCGAGTCGCGACTATATGACGCCAAACGACAGAAAATCCAGATTGGGGATCGGATTATTTTTACAAATAGAGATAATTCTGAGCAAACTGTTACCGCTGAGGTTGTTGGTTTGCTGAGATACGCGACATTTCGTGACTTATTTTCCCATAATAATCCGCGAAAGTTCGGCGGTGATAATGTCGAATGGTTGGAAAATCAAATTTATGAATTTTATTCTATTGAAGACCAAAAGATTTATGGAGTGATTGGTATTGAGTTTAAGGTTTGCCAGTAAGCTTGCATATTGGCGGCGTTAATATTTCCTCTTCAGAATCTTTTCTTTCTGCTAGAAAATTAGTTAGAACTAATGATCCAGGATTATCGTCGCCTTTATTTGTTTTAGGATTGCGTTCATGTTTGCGACGTTTATAGTTTTTGCTAGGTCATTTCTGGATAGTGGCGTAGCGGTTTGTTGATAAAAATATATGGGCGCTGAAATATAAAATGGGTCAGACGTGAAAGCTTCGGCAAGGTTTCTTAGGTCGGTTGCGTGCGAGGATATGTTAAAGCTTTGTAAATATGTCTGTATAGTTTCACTTGAGCTCAGTCGAGCAAGGTCTGTGTTTTTTACGGTGTAGGTTTGGCTGGTGTAATTGCCGTCATAGTACGCTATAAACTTTCCGGGGCTGGATGGGTAGGATGAGATTTTATCGAAACAAATGTCGCGTACTAGGTCTAAAAGTATTGGGTATGTGCAGAAAAATGCGGCAGTCAATTCATCGCTGGCGTCAGCAATTTCTATATCAATCTTAACGTCTGTAAAATCCTTCGGACTATGGCTTATTTTAAGAGGAGAAATCTTAGATTTTGGGTGTGAATTGCTGATAGTGGTTTTTTGACTATCGATAAAATATTTTTGACAAAGAGCGAGCTGTTCTCGTAATAGTGTCATGTCTATTATATCAATGTTGGATTGCATCTCGGCTTCTATGTGTGAGATGGACTGTTGAATAAGAGACTCTTCAAAAGGTGTAATGTCGTTGATAATCTCTTCAAATAATGTATTAGACTCGCTTGTGAACAGTGCGGACGTAAAAAATACGCTTGATTCGCTAGTCGTGCCATCCAATTCTCCAACGAAAGCCCGGTTGCCGCCAACTTTTTCCGTTTTCTTTAAGAATCGCCTAATAATCAGATGCTCAAACAGGTGACATGTGTCGTGGTCTGCTGGTAAAGAATATGCTGAATACAAGTTGTGAATCATGATTTTATTATATCAGTATGAAAGTTAGTCCAAATCTTATAAGCTCGGTGGCGTGTTTGTACGAAGAAAAACTTTATTTATCATAACCAAACAAGCTTCCAGCTCCCGCCGCTTTATATAAAGCATCTACCGCTGAGATCATATCGTTCTGAAGTGTTGGCTGATTGTCAATATTCTTATCATAAAAATCTTGTAATGACGCAGGGTAGCTTTCGTTGGGTAGATCGTACAGGAACGTATCCTGCAGTAGCTTCTTCTGTTTGGGCGAAATATCATTAAAAAACTCTGGATGAAAATCGTAAAACCATTCTAGGCGAGTCTGTAATTCTAGATATTTATCATAGTCTCTCTCCCGCTCAAGGATGACTGTATTTTACTCTAGAGTAATTTTTTCCTTGGTAATTTGTAGTTTTCTAAGGTCGATTACTTGCTGGTAAGATGATATAATTATATTGGTATGAAAGTTAGCTTAAATCTTATAAAACAATTGATTAATTTTGAGTTGCCGCCAGTTGATGAGTTGGTGTCGCGTGTCAATCAGCAACTTGGTGGTGTCGAGGAAGTGATTGACCTGAAAGCCAAATATGGTGGCGCGCGCATTGTGCGGGTTGTTGAGTGTGAAAAGCACCCGAATGCGGATCGTTTGAGCGTGACTAAAATTGACGATGGTGGCGTAGCGGATGTTCCAAGGGATGACAATGGTTATGTGCAAGTGGTTTGCGGTGCGCCGAATGTTCATGCTGATATGTGGGCAATTTGGTTGCCGCCAAAAAGCACCGTCCCAGCAAGTTTTGATGACGCCGAGCCGTTCGTGCTGGATGCGCGACCGCTGCGTGGAATCTTAAGCCAGGGCATGCTGGCGGCGGCTGACGAGTTGGCGATTGGTGCGGATCACGAGGGAATTATTGAGATCAATGAGCGTGATATTCCGGCGGGCGTTACACTTCAGGCTGGTGCAAGTTTTGCGGAAGTGTTTGGGCTGGATGATTACGTGCTGGAAATTGAGAATAAGATGTTTACGCACAGGCCGGATTGTTTTGGGCAACTTGGTGTGGCGCGCGAGATTGCTGGCATTTTTCATCAGCAGTTTAATAGTCCTGACTGGTATAATGCTATTCAAGAATTTGCAGATAGCGATGGCTTAGAGCTTGAAGTGTTTAATGAAGCTAATGAGCTTGCGCCCGCATTCTCTGTGATTGCTATAAAAAATGTAGATATTCATCCAAGTCCGTTGTGGCTGCAATGTCAATTGGTGGCGATGGGCGGAAAGTCAATTAACAATATTGTTGACGCGACAAACTACGTGATGTTTATGACGGCACAGCCGACTCACGCTTATGATTATGACAAATTGCGCGGGCATAAACTTGGCGTACGAATGGCGCGCGATGGCGAGAAAGCCGGTTTGCTTAATGGCAAGGAATATGAATTGACGGCTGACGATATTGTGATTGCTGACGGCGAAGGTGTGATTGGGCTAGCTGGAATTATGGGCGGAGTTGATACTGAAGTTTCGGCTGAAACGAAGAATATTGTCCTTGAATGTGCCAATTTTGATATGTACGCACTGCGACGTACGGCTATGCGCCACGGAATTTTTACAGATGCGCTGACCCGTTTCAATAAGGGACAGTCGCCAGCACAAATTGACCCTGTCTTAAAATGGTTAATTGGTATGGTTGGTGGTGAGCAAGCTAGTCCTATTCTATTTAAGAATCATTCTTCATTGCGACAAGTGTTGGTCGATGGTAAGCACTGGCACGGTGGATTGTTGATTCCTAAAAGGTTTGTCGAAGAACGCCTGGGTGTTGACTTTACTGAGAATGAGATTGAGGCGCTACTAAAGAATGTTGAATTTATCGTTGACGATGGTAATAAATATGGCGAAGCTGGCGTGATAGTTTACAGTCCATTTTGGCGAACAGATATTGAGCTTCCTGAGGATATTGTTGAGGAAGTTGGGCGATTATACGGTTTTGATAGATTGCCGCGTCATTTGCCAGAGCGAAGCATTAAGCCTGCGCTGAAGAATGAGCGTCGTGAATTGAAACAGAGAATTCGCCAAAGTTTATCACGAGCTGGAGCGAATGAAGTTTTGACGTATAGCTTTGTTCATGAGCGCGTTTTGAAAAATTCCGAGCAAGATCCTGGCCGTGCGTATCGCTTGAGTAACGCGCTCAGTCCAGACTTGCAATATTACCGAATTAGCATTTTGCCGAGTTTGCTGGATAAAGTTCACGCCAATATAAAATCTGGACATGACGAATTTATGCTGTTTGAAATTGGTAAAATTCACGATAAGAAATTAGGGTTTAACGATGAAAATTTGCCGATTGAAAAGACTTTCATTGACGGAGTTTATGCGAATAAAAAACCTCAATCTGGCGCGCCGTTTTACAAGGTGAAGAAAATTGCTGAAAGGCTGATGAAGGATTTGAGTGTTGAGGTTGATTTTGTGAAGATTGCGGAATCTGACAGCGACGCTCCAGCGCCATTTGATGCAAAACGCAGCGCTTGGATTGTGGCGAAGAACGGTGACAATTTGGGAATTGTTGGCGAGCTGGTTCAGTCTGCCCGACGCAACTTCAAATTGCCAGATTACACGGCAGCGTTTTCTATTGATATTGAAAAATTGCAGAAAAATTTGAGTAAAAATCAGGGCTATAATTACCAGCCGTTAAGTCGTTTTCCGTCGACTGCCAGAGATATTTCATTGAAAATGGATTCGAATGTTGATTATGCGAAGGTTTATGCTTGCGCTGAAGAAGTTGCGAAAAAACACGGTGAGTTACAAATTAGCATAACGCCGATTGCGATATATCAGCCAAAAAATGACGATTCGACAAAAACTGTAACTTTGAATGTAAAGTTTACGAGCGCTGAGCGTACTCTGGAAGATAAAGACATTGCGCCGATTATTGAGGAAATTGCCGCGATGGCTGCGGAAGAATTCGACGCCGCTCAGGTTTAACGTGATTGTTGCGGTGATTGTTGCGCTTGATAAAAATTGCTATAATTGAAAGGTAAATAAAGGAGGAATATGGCAACTACAAAAGGCCAGAGAATAGGTATTTGGGTTATTGCCGGCATGATGTTTTTGGGGACCGTTGGCGGATTTGTCGCTATGATGGTAGCGCCTGGAAATGAAGCCAAAGACCAAGCCGCGTTTAAGAAAGCTCAGGATGAATACACCAAGGCTACTGACGAGCGAAAAAAGAAGGTAGAGGCTCAGGCTAATGAATTGAGCCAAAAATATTACGGCAAGTTTTCTGAGTTCAGCTCACGAGTTGGTGTGTTTGAAGCTGGTGATGTTAAAGAGCTTGTTAAGGAAGATTTGGTCGAGGGCGAAGGCGCTGAAGTCAAGGACGACACCAAATTGGCTGTTTATTACATTGGATGGAATGCTAAGGGTGAGATTTTCGATCAATCAATCGCTGACGGCAAACTGAAAGCTCCGCTCAATATGGATGGTCCGGCAAATACTGCGGTTATTCAGGGCTGGAAAGAGGGTTTGATTGGTATGAAAATTGGCGGCGTGCGTGAATTAACAATCCCGGCCAACAAGGCTTATGGCGACAAAGCTCAGGGCGATAAAATTCCTGCAAATTCTCCACTTAAGTTCGTAGTGATGGCTATTGAAAAGCCAGCCGATATTCCAGAGCCAGAAATGCCAGAAGTGATGAAGCAATATTATCGATCGCGAGGTTTCAATGTCTAAAGATGTTATTATTGTTGGCGCTGGTCCAAGCGCGTTAACGGCGGCAATTTACTTGTCGCGCGAAGATGTCGACACGACGCTATATGAGCGTGGTGTGGTCGGCGGAATGGCGGCGATTACTGATCAAATTGACAATTATCCTGGATTTGCTGAAGGTGTTACTGGAATGAAGTTGGCATCTGAATTGCAGCAACAGGCGGAGCGATTTGGTGCGAAGATTGAGTATGGCGATGTGACGGAATTGAAGCAAGTTGATGGCGAATTGGAGCTGACAATTGACGGTCAATCTGTCCGCGCGAAGTCAGTTTTGCTAGCGACTGGCTCGAATTACCGCAAATTAGGTGTTCCGGGCGAAGATGAATTATATGGTCGAGGCGTGCATTACTGTGCGACTTGCGACGGTGCGTTTTATCGTGATAAAAATCTAATCGTTGTCGGCGGTGGAAATTCTGCCGTGCAAGAGGCGATATTTTTGACGCGATACGCTAGTCACATTGATCTGTTGGTTCGCAGTAAGTTACGCGCCAGTGACATTTTGCAAAAAGATTTGCAGAAGTATGTCGATGATGGAAAAATTACCGTTCACATCGGTGCAACGACTGATGAAATTATTGTCAAGGACGATAAGTTTTACGGCGTTAAATCGACCCAAAATGGCGAGCAGAAAGAATTTACCGCTGATGGATTATTCGTATTTATTGGGCTAATTCCGAACACGCAATTCCTGACAAACTCGGATGTTGAGCTGGATTTGGGCGGACACATCATTACTGACGAACATCTGCACACTAATATTCCTGGCGTTTTTGCTTCTGGCGATGTACGCTCGGGGGCAACTATGCAAATCGCTTCGGCGGTTGGTGAAGGCGCAGTAGCTGCGGTGCAGATTCGTGAATATTTACAAGAAAAAGCCAGAGAGGAGTAAAAAAATGGCAGATTTTAATCAAATTTTAACACCTGGTGATGTCGAAAATGGCATCGTAAATGTAGTTGTTGAGATTCCACAGGGATCAAGTCATAAAATTGAGTGGAACCGCGAGCTTGCAGTGATGCAGTTGGATCGTGTTGAGCCAGCTATTTTTGCAAAGCCAACAAACTACGGTTTCATTCCACAGACTTTGGATGAAGATGGCGACGAATTGGACGCGCTAATTATCGCCGACGAACCGCTGACAACCGGTATTTTTATGGAGGCAAAAGTTATCGGCGTGCTGGAATTTGTTGACGACAATGAAGTTGACGACAAGGTTATCGTTGTGCCGGCCGACGACCGAAACACGGGCAACGCAATCAACTCACTAGAAGACCTACCTTCACAATTGTTGAAGCAAATTGAACACCACTTCAGTCACTACAAGGATTTGAAGAAGCCTGGCTCAACAGTAGTCAAGGGATTTGGCGACGTAGAAAGGGCAAAGCAAATTATCCGCGAGTCAATTACTCGTTGGAACGAAAAATAAATCACGTTTGATTATTGATTAAAACCGAGAGACTGGCGAGCGTTACTTGTGTCGGAAGAACGAGGAAACGCCGCCAGTTAATTGTTGTAAGATGCCGTTTGAGCGGGATAATTGTAAGCGCAATTTATCTTTGGCGTGTGGCGTAATTATGACGTCCCGCCAATCTGGTTTTGGGTGAGCGGATTTGCTTGTTAATACTTCAATTGTGTCGCCGTGCTGTAATTTGTAATTGAACGGCTTCATTACGCCATTGATCTTAAATCCACTTGCGCGGGCTGCGATGTCGGAGTGAATTCGGTAGGCATAATCCAAGGGAAACGCTCCGCGAGGCAAATCATAAATATCGCCCTTTGGTGAATATACGAAAATCCTGTCAGAAAACAGCTTCATTCGGAATTTGTTGGAGTCGAATCGCTTTCCTTCGCTAATTAGAGCGGCGGCTTCTTGAAGTTCGCGAATCCACGATAAATCGGCTGGCATAGTTCCGATTTTTCCTTTTTTATAGGCGTCGGTCAATTTTTGCTCATTGTAATGGAAGCTGGCCGCTAATCCACGCTCGGCGTATTCGTGCATTTCTTTGGTTCGGATCTGAAACTCGACGATTTGTCCGCTCGGAGTTTGCACGGTTGTGTGAAGACTTTGATAGCCATTTGGCTTTGGATTGGCAACGTAATCTTTAATCCTCTCGTACATCGGTTGATACATATCGTGTAAGATTCCCAGAACCAGATAGCCGGTCGATAAATCATCGACAATTATTCTTAGGGCAATCAAATCATAAATCTTATCAATATCGCCAACTTTGTCCAATTTCTTAAACAGACTATAAACGCTCTTAACGCGTCCGTCCATCTGGAAAACCAGCTTTTCCGCCTTTAGTCGCGCTTCAACTTCACGACGAACGTGATCCAATTTTCGTTGCGATTTCTTCAGTCGACTGTCCATCAAATTTTTGGTTTCCTGGAAAGCTTTCGGCATCAAATATCTAAAGCTCAGCTCCTCCAATTGAACGCGAACTCGCCCCATATTCAGACGGTCGGCCAGCGGTGCAAAAACTTCAATTGTCTCTCTGGCAATTTTTTTCTGCTTTTCTGGTGTCATAAATTGCAAGGTTCGCATATTGTGTAGGCGGTCAGCTAGCTTGATAATTATCACACGCACATCTTCGCCCACGGCAATCATCAACTTGGTCAAATTGTCTTTCGTGTGTGGTAAATAACTATCCAAATTTCGCATCCCAGCGCGAGCTTGTGAAACTTTAGTCACGCCATCCACCAGAAACGCCACATCGCGTCCAAACAAACTCTCCAAATCGTCCAAAGTTGCGTCAGTATCTTCAACGGTGTCGTGTAGAACTCCCGCCACAACCGTATCAATATCCATACCCCATTCAATCAGAATTCCCGCCACCGCCAATGGGTGATTAATGTATGGCTCGCCACTTTTGCGCTTTTGTCCAGCGTGCTTTTCCGTAGCGTAATCGATTGCGCTCGCTAAAACCAATACTGGCACTTCGTCGTATTTTTGCTTAGCAATTGACAATAACTCTTCGCGCGTCATGTTTATATTATACAACTTTGTAGTATAATTAAGAAAAGCTAAAGCGAAAATATCTAACAGGGAGGGCGATATGGCTGTAACGAGAATAGCAATTAACGGCTTCGGGCGAATCGGGCGCAATGCGTTTAAGATTGCGAACGAGCGAAGCGACTTGGAGATTGTCGCGATCAATGATTTGACTGACACGAAAACTTTGGCGTATTTGTTGAAGCATGACAGCAATTACGGCGAGTATGGACGTCAAGTTGATTTTACGGAAAACGAGCTGATTATTGAAGGTAAGTCGGTTAAGGTGCTGGCTGAGAAAGATCCAGAAAATCTGCCGTGGCGAGATTTGGGAATTGATGTGGTGATTGAATCGACAGGATTTTTCACCGATAAAGATGGCGCGGGCAAGCACTTAACGGCTGGCGCAAAGCGTGTGGTTATCAGTGGTCCGACGAAGTCTGAGGGAGTCGATACGATTGTTCTGGGAACTAACGATGACAAGGTAAAAAACGCGACACCAATCGTATCTAACGCTAGTTGCACGACCAATTCTTTGGGTGCGGTTATGGCGATTTTGGATGCGGAATTTGGCGTTGAAAAGTCAATGCTAACGACGGTGCATAGTTATACGGCTAGCCAAAAGCTTCAGGATGCGCCATCCAAGGATCTTAGAGAAGGTCGCAATGCTGCCGAAAATATTGTCCCGACTACGACTGGCGCCGCAATTGCTGTAACTAAAACCTTGCCGCAATTAACCGGAAAATTTGACGGACTTAGCGTGCGCGTACCGACTCCAGTTGTGTCGCTTAGTGACGTGACGGCGCTTCTTAGGAAAGACGTAACTGTCGAGCAGGTAAATGACGCGTTCAAAAAAGCCGCCCAGAGTAATTTCTATCAAGGCATTTTGGGCGTTTCTGAGGAACCTTTGGTCAGCCGTGATTTTATCGGCAATTCATATTCTGGAATTGTTGATCTTCCGTTGACGAAGGTAGTTGGTGGTAATTTGATCAAGGTTATGGTCTGGTATGACAATGAATGGGGCTATTCTAACCGCTTGGTCGAGTTGGTAGCAGATGTTGGATACTATCTTAAACGTAGCGAATAATTACACATAATTTCCTATGAAAATAGCCCGTCGAAAACGTGCTCAAGCTGAAACTGGATAATTCAACCCAGGAAACGCGGAAATTGCGTCTCAACTCAGATTGAACCAGTTTTCAGCGAGCTATTTTCGTGCGGGCGTTAACGCCTACGCTTCACCCTCCTTGTTGCTCCTCCCCGCTCGCAGCGGGATGGCTAACAAGCAGATAAGGGCGAGCAACTCAACGCTCTGCCAGAACGACAGAGCGGGGATGGAGGTGAGACCGGAGCTGTGCAGATCTCCGGTCAAGAATACTACTCCCCAGGCGATCACCGAGATCATGATCGCCCAAAACGCTATGCTGATGGCGACTGTCGCCGCCAGCATGACGACAAATGAGGTCTTCCTCATTTTTTCACTTCCTTTCAAAGGCGAAGCTCAAAGCTAAAGGGCGACTTCCGCCCCAAGACAAAACTTTGAGCAAAAGTTAATCTATTTATATCATACCATCCGCGAAATGTCAATACTCTTTGTCAAATAGCTACACCCTACCCCTGATAAAATACCTAACTTTCCCTTGCAAAAAACACCGAAAACGCTTATACTAAAATTATGAAAATCTACCTCGGATCTGACCATCGTGGCTTTATGTTGAAGGAAAAAGTTTTTGCCTATTTGGTTAAGAACGGCTATGACGTTCAAGACGTCGGCGGTGTAGAATTAAATCCTGATGACGATTTTCCGCAATTCGCGCAGGCGGCGGCGTTAAAGGTTATTGGTGATGATAGCAAAGATCCGCGTGCGATATTAATTTGCGGCGGTGGACAAGGAATGTGTATGGCGGCGAACCGATTCAAAGGAATTCGTGCCAGCGTGATTTGGGATGCTTTCGAGGCAAAGATGACGCGCCAAGATAACGACTCGAATGTTCTGTGTTTGCCAGCGCGAGTTTTGGAAGACAACGAATCGGCGTGGAAAGGAATTGTGGAAACGTGGCTGAACACTCCTTACGCGAATGCCCCGCGATTTAACAGGCGTAATGCGCAATTGGATGAATTGTCATGAGTAATTCTGTAATTGCACCAGCAATTTTGGCGGAAAATGCCGAACAATACAAAGAGCAGGTTAATAAAATAACTGGTCTTGTTGAGCGTGTGCATATTGACATTTCTGACGGTGAATTTGCTCCGACATTGACAGTTGGAATTCCTGAATTGTGGGCACCGGAAGGTTGGACGATTGATATTCATGCGATGGTTAATGATGTTGCTGAGTATGTTCCGAAGTTGATTGCCTTAAGACCGCATATGATTATTATTCACGCGGAGGCGACGGGAGATGTGAAGACTGCGCTTATGCAGATTCGCCAAGCTGGAATTATGGCGGGATTAGCGTTACTTAAGCCGACAGTTCCGCGAACGGTTGAGGAATTGATAAAAATAGCAGATCATGTGATGATTTTTAGTGGCGAGTTGGGGCGATTTGGCGGCACTGCTAGTCTTATGCAACTAGAAAAAATACGACTTATTAAAGCTATTAATCCTAGTGTTGAAATCGGTTGGGACGGCGGAGTGTCTATAGATAATGCGTACAGTTTGGTTCAGGGCGGTGTTAACGTTCTGAATGTTGGCGGCGTTATTCAGAAATCGTCAGATCCGCGCACTATTTTCTCCAGATTGCAGCAGGAGATTAATAAAACGAGCGTGCTTTAATGGATATTGACACTACGACTAATCTGAAGAAAATATCACAGAAATTACGTCGATCTGTTATTCGTGAGCTATCTGAGGCTGGTTCGGGGCATTCTGCTGGCTGCTTGGGGTTTGCTGACGTTATGGCGGTTTTGTATTTTCATGCCATGCGACTAGATCCTGAGAATCCTAATTGGGAAGACCGGGATATTTTCGTGATGAGCAATGGTCATTATGCGCCACTTTTGTATGCCACGCTGGCGGAGCGGGGATTTTTTGACAAAAAAGAGTTGGCTAATTTGCGAAAATTTGGCTCCAAGCTTCAAGGTCATCCAGAACGCGGCAGTCTGGCGGGAATTGAAACGACTAGCGGTCCTCTGGGCTGCGGTTTGAGCCAAACGGCTGGCATGGCGTATTCATTGCAATATTTGGGCGGCAATTCTGAGCGATTCGTTTACTGTAGTTTGGGCGATGGCGAGCTGGATGAAGGGAATATTTGGGAAGCGGCGATGTTTGCAAAAAAATATAATCTGGCGAATTTAATTGCGATTGTTGATAGAAATAATATTCAGATTGGTGGCGATACGGAAAAGGTGATGCCGCTAGGGGATTTGGCGGATAAATGGCGAAGTTTTGGCTGGGATGCGCAGGAGATTGACGGGCATAATCATTCGGCGATAATTCAGGCGATTGACAAGGCAAAGAATTCTCGGCAGCCGAGCGTGATAATTGCGTATACAATTCCTGGTCGTGGCGTTGATTTTATGGAATATGATTACCGTTGGCATGGAAAATCTCCAAACGCCGAGGAAGCGGAGCGAGCACTTGCTCAATTGAGTGAAGGAGGCAGAGAATGATTTTCTTAATGGAGAATTGGCAGAATTCGGAACTTGCGGCAATTCGGATGGGTTTTGGCGAAGGCTTGGTGAATATTGCAAAGAAAAATAATTTGGTGATGGCGTTGAGTGCGGATTTGATGGAGAGCGTTGGCTTTGGCAAGTTTTATGAGGAAATCGGGAAACCGCGGGCAATTGAAGTTGGCGTGGCGGAACAGAATTTGGTTACCGTGGCGTCTGGATTGGCAGCTATGGGAAATATTCCGTTTGCGGCCAGTTATGCGGCGTTTAGCCCGGGTCGCAATTGGGAGCAGATTCGCACGACTATTTGCCTTAATAATCAGCCAGTTAAGCTGATAGGTTCTCATGCTGGGTTAAATGTCGGTCCGGACGGTGCGACGCATCAAATGTTGGAAGATATTGCGCTGATGCGAAGCTTGCCTAATATGGTGGTTTTGGCGCCTGGTGATGCTAATGAAGCCAAGCTAATGGCGGCGGCAATGGCTGGAGATAAACGACCGAATTACGTAAGATTGCCAAGAGAAAAAACGCCGTTATTCTTAAATCAATCTACTTTTGAGATTGGAAAAAGTTATACGTTAAGGCGTGGCAAAGATGTTGCCTTGTTTGGAACTGGCGTGATGACTTATCAATTGTTGTTGGCAGCGGAAAAGTTAGCAAGCGAATATGACATTCAGGCGGAAGTGATTCATTTTCCGACGATTAAGCCATTGGACGAGGATGCTGTGCTTGATGCGGCTCAAAAATGCCAAGCCGTCATTACGGCGGAAGAAGGTCAGATTTCTGGTGGATTTGGCTCAAGCGTGGCAGAAGTTCTTAGTGAGAATTTGCCGGTAAAGATGAAGCGAATCGGTGTCAATGACACGTTTGGTGAGTCGGGCAAAATGTCTGAATTATGGAAAAAGCACGGTTTGGACGTTGATTCAATTACTCACAGTGTTGTTGATTTTCTCCAATGAAAAACCCGCCAGGAGCTACTGCCAAGATCTAATTAAAGACCTCAAAGCAAGTAGTTCTGGCGGGTGTGTGTTATCCACGGTCACCCTCGGAGTTGTCTTCGGGGTCGTAGGTGTGATAACTGCTGTGGCGTCTCATCCCGTAGATAAGTACGAGGAATGTGACACTCAACGCTAAGAACGTCAGTGCCTCTGGCAGCCCGTAGGCTACGTAAAAGTAGTCTAGTGTTGCCAACCATGCTATGTATAGTAGGACGATGGCAAATAAGAGTATTTTTCCTGCGAAGGCAGTTATCTTAACTACAGGGTGCATTTTTTTCTTCCTTTCTGAGAAGAAAATGCTCAAAGCTAAAGGGCTCTTTTGCCCCTCGACGGACTTTGAGCAAAAGTTATTTTATATTATCACCAAAACAACATGATGTCAATTCTCTTGGCATAGCGGGCGGTAATTGATATAATTACCATAAGTATTTTAGGGGGCAGTATGGGATTATCGATTTCAGAGATTCGGAAAAACACGACGCGGGCGCGTCATTTAATGCAGCGGACACGGGCGCAGCGTTTTGCGGTTGGGGCGTTTAATATTGACAATCAAGAGACGCTGATTGCGGTGGCGCGGGCGGCACAAAAGCTTCAATCGCCAGTGTTGGTTGAGGTTTCTGACGCCGAAGTGAAGGCCATGGGTCTAGAGAACGTCCGTGATTTGGTGGACAATTATAAGACTGAGTACGGAATTGAAATGTATTTGAATCTGGACCACGGTCCGACGGTTGAGGGTTGTAAGCGAGCCATTGACGCTGGATATGAGTTTGTCCATATTGATATTTCTCAGGCGAATCACGACGCTTCAGACGAGGAAATTATTGCCAAAACTCGTGAAGTTGTCGAATATGCCAAGTTTACTGGTGCGCTAGTGGAGTCTGAGCCGCATTATTTTGGCGGAAGTTCAAATGTCCATACGGAAGATATAAATTACGAGGAGATAAAAAAGACTTTCTCTACGCCAGAGGGTGCGCGTGCGTTTGTCGAGGCGACTGGAATTGACACTTTTGCGGCGGCGATTGGCAATTTGCATGGCAAATATCCAGTTCCGAAAGTGCTGGATTTGGATTTGCTAGCTGACATTCGCGAAGCGATTCATTGTCAGATTTCATTGCACGGTGGGTCTGGCACGCCGCTACATTATTTTGAGGACGCTGTGAAAATTGGCGTTTCTAAAATCAATATCAATTCTGATATGCGCTACGCTTTCCGAACAACCCTGGAGAAAACTTTGCGAGAAAATCCAAATGAGTACGCCATTGTTAAATTAATGCCGCCAGTCTATGCCGCTGTACAGGAAGTGGCGGAATCAAAGATTAAGGCGTTTAATTCCGTGCGAAAGGCGGTGGTTTGATGGCAAAAATTATCACCGTTGGTGCGGCGATTCAAGACGTATTTTTAAGTCAATCAGACGCGCTGACGCCAGTTTGTGAGAGTCCAGAACACTGTTTTGCGCGGTTGGATTTGGGGGCAAAGGCTGACGTAAACCAGATTCATTTCTCGACTGGTGGTGGAGCTACGAACGCCGCAGTAACGTTTTCTAGGCAAGGTCATTACGCTAGTTTTATGGGCGCGATTGGTCATGACCCGGCAGGGCAAGCGGTGATTGCAGATTTGGATAAGGAAAATATTGACACGCATTTGGTGCGATATTCGCCAAAATACAGTACGGGATATTCGGTTTTACTATTAGCCTCAAACGGCGAGCGAACAATTTTAACATACCGCGGCGCTTCGACGCATTATCATGAGGCGGATTTTGATTTGTCTGAAGAGGATGCGGATTGGCTATATGTTTCAACTTTGGCGGGAAATATGCCGATGCTTCACAAATTATTCCAGCAAGCCAAGCGTCGCGATATGAAAATCTGTTTTAATCCCGGAAAGAAAGAATTGGCGCAAAAGGATAAATTGCTGGGATTATTGTCCGATGTCGATGTTTTAACTCTAAACAAAGAAGAAATGCAGCAATTGGTGTCTGGCGAGGATTTGGAGGCTTTGGTTAGAAGAGGTTTGAGATTAGTTCCGGTCGTTTTGGTGACGGATGGAGTAAATGGCTCAATTGCAAGCGACGGAAAAACTATCGTGCGAGCGCTGATGTACGATGACAGGCCATCAATTGACAGAACTGGCGCTGGAGATGCGTTTGCGTCGGGATTTTTGAGTGAATGGGCGCGAAGCGGCAATTTGAAAAACTCTGTGATTATGGGCAGCGCGAACGCTAGTTCGGTAGTTATGAAAATTGGAGCAAAGGCTGGAATTTTATATGCTGGCACGGTGCTTCATGCTATGCCAATTCAAGAAAGGGAAATATAATGGCGCAAAATTTGGGAAAATTGTTGGGCGGTGACGTGAAAAAGCGTCGAGCATTAACCGAGCTCAGGCAGATGACTAGGGATGACAGCGATGTGCGATTGATTGCGGAAATATTGGCTAGAGCGCACTCGATTATTCGATCTCTAGGTCTGGACCCGTCAAACGCTACGGCAGAAGAAATTTATCAATCTTTGATGGTTATCGCACCAAAGGTAAATGAGTGGGCGCCGTTTAAGGCCTCTGAATGGGTGCTTTTGGACGTTGATGGGCAAGTGATTTCGTTTAATCCAATTGACGTTATAAATAACTATCATTGTCAGTTACCTCTGGGAAAACAGCAAACAACGTACGGCAAGCGAGGCCTGGGATTTGAGATTACGCGCCGATATAAAAACCACCCGCGCACATATAATCCAGCTGTGGAGCGAGTGGTTTGTCAGGGCGGAATTTGTTGGATTGAGCCGAAGCCTAAGGAATAATTATCGGTCGCAACAAGTTCGCTGATTTTTAATTAAATTAACCACCTCTGGAATGTCTTCAGTGATTGTGTAGATTTTTTCATCGCCGTCAGAAATTAACTTATTTGGAAGCATATTTTCGCAAACAAAATCGTCCCATTTGCCCCAGAATTTTTTATCAAACAGAACAATTGGCACTGGCGCCATTTTCTTAGTTTGCGTCAATGTGATAATCTCACAAATTTCATCCATTGTACCGAATCCGCCAGGGAAACAAACGTATGCGTCAGCCAGAAGCGTCATAACGATTTTTCGTGGCGCGAAGTGAGTGAATGCGAACGAATCTGTCGTGTAGTTGTTTAAGGATTGCTCGTGTGGCAAGCGAATGTTGAATCCAACTGATTTTCCGCCAGCTTCCATAGCGCCGCGGTTTGCCGCTTCCATGATTCCGCCACCACCGCCGGTGATGATTGTGTAGCCTTCTTTAGCTAATTGAAACGCTAAGTCTTTGGCTTTTTGATAATATTCATTATCTTCAGTTATCCTGGCTGATCCAAAAAAAGTCACGGTTTTATGATATTTTTGGAGAATTTCATAGCCGGCATGAATTTCGTCATCGACTTTTCCTAATCTGAACATCGCAGCCTGAAGCTGTAATTCGCGCGGAATACAAACATTTTTCGGTGTCATCGTTATCCTTTTTATTTTATGATTTTGACTTTATTACTATATCATAAAATGCCTATGGTTACAATACGTTGACGGCAAATAGTTCATCATATACAATCAAAACACAATCTAAATGGAGGTTTTATGGAGAACAAATCAACGGCTAATAAATGGCTAATCGCGGCGGTGGTTATTATGGGCATAGCTATTGTTGCCATGGCTACTTGGATAATTGCTGGCGCTGTGCATAAAGACAAGGATTCTAGCGCTTCGGTAAAAAGTAGCCAGACAAAGAAGAATTCATCTGATTCACTGGAAAAAACTCGCGGTGAAGGCGATGAGCCATCAAATGAGGTAAAGAAAGAGTATAAAGATTTCCGAACCAAAGGCGACGGTACGGGCATTCGTTTAACTTCAGCAAGTGATGTTGATAAATTGGATATTGATAGCTCTTTGAAGAAGTTCTTGAAGTCTAAAGTCGGTCAGCCAATCCCAGAGCGTGAAGGTTCTGTGTATGAGCCAATCATTGACCGTACATACGGAAAATATGCGGCAGTATATGGCTTGACAAACGCTTATACTATTATCGGACCAAAGAACGGCACTGGTGAAATTGCAATTGTTGCGGGCACACAGCAAGGCGGTATGCCGTGCTCAGACTTGAAGTTGGCGTCGGTTCCGAGTCGTTTGGTTGACGGCAAATGTGAAGTTTCTGGCTCGTCTCAAACTTATAATCAAGACTAGTTTTCATAAATATAGTAAAATAGAGAGGTGAATAAATTTCGCCTCTCTTCTTCATATCAGCCCACGGGCGATCAGCCGCGAGCAATTGCTCAGTTAGTCGATGGTTTGGAAAAAGGTCAGCGCGAGCAAACTTTGCTGGGCGTAACTGGTTCAGGGAAGACGTTTACGATGGCGAATATTATTGCCGAGCGCAATGTGCCGACGCTGGTTTTGGCTCATAATAAGACTTTGGCGGCGCAGCTTTTTTCTGAGTTTAAGGAATTTTTTCCGGACAATGAAGTCCACTATTTTGTTAGCTATTTTGACTACTACCAGCCGGAGGCGTACATCGCTTCAAGCGACACTTATATCGAAAAAGACTCAAAGATTAATGATGAAATTGATCGGCTTAGGCACGCTGCAACTTCTGCGTTATTGACACGCCGCGACGTGATTATTGTGGCGAGCGTGAGTTGTATTTACGGCATTGGTTCGCCAGAAACTTACGCCGATATGGCTATTAAATTGACCGTTGGTGAGCGTCGAGTTCAGGATAAATTTATCCGACTGTTAACGGACATTCAGTATAAACGCAATGACATCGATTTTGCGCGCGGAACTTTTCGGGTGCGCGGCGATGTTGTGGATATTTTTCCGGCAGGTCAAGATACTGCGGTTCGCGTGGAATTCTTTGGCGATGAAATTGAGCGGCTGACGAAGATCAACCCTTTGACTGGCGAGATTTTGGATCGTCCAGATCAATTGACAATTTTCCCGTCCAGCCACTATTCGACGCCACGTGAGCGAATTGAAAAAGCGATTGTTGGGATTGAAAATGAGTTTAATCAACGACTGAAATGGTTTGAGGATAATGGCAAGTTTTTAGAGGCGCAAAGGCTAAGTCAGCGTACCAAATATGATTTGGAGATGCTGAAGGAAACTGGTTTTGTGAAAGGGATTGAGAATTATTCGCGCTATTTGACCGACCGAGAACCTGGCGAGCAACCTGCGACTTTGATTGATTACTTTCCGGACGATTGGTTGCTTTTGGTTGACGAATCGCACATGACATTGCCGCAAGTTCGGGGAATGTACAACGGTGATCGCGCCCGTAAGGAAGTTTTAGTTGAGCATGGTTTTCGTCTTCCAAGTGCGCTAGACAATCGCCCACTTCGATTTGACGAGTTCAATCAGCATATTCATCAGGCAATTTATGTTTCCGCTACGCCAGGAGATTATGAACTTTCTCATTCGCCAAAGCCAGCTGAGCAGCTTATTCGACCGACTGGGTTGCTTGATCCGCCGATTGAAGTTCGACCGACCGATGGGCAAGTCGATGATTTGATGGAGGAAATTAGCCAGACGATTGCGAAAGGTCATCGTGTGTTGGTGACGACATTAACCAAGCGAATGGCGGAGGACTTGAGCGCTTATTTGACGGAAAACGGCGTGAAGACGGCGTATTTGCATAGCGAAATTGATACGCTGGAGCGTGGCGATATTCTGAAAGATTTGCGACTTGGAACGTATGATGTGCTGGTTGGAATTAATTTATTGCGTGAAGGTCTGGACCTTCCGGAGGTCAGTTTGGTGGCAATTATGGACGCCGACAAGGAAGGCTTCTTACGTAGTGAGCAGGCGCTAATTCAGACGATTGGGCGAGCGGCGCGGCATGTTGATGGGCGAGTTATTATGTATGGCGACAATGTTACGGATAGTATGCGTCGAGCAATTGACGAAACGAATCGACGTCGAGCGATCCAGCAAAAATATAACGAAGAGCATAATATTACGCCGCAAACTATTCAGAAGAAGATTGACGATGGTTTGCGCTCGATTATTCCGCAGAAAGAATCTGATAAAAAGCCAAAGCTTAACCTGAAGAAAATTCCAAAAGACGAATATCCGGCTTTGATTAAAGATCTGACGGCGCAAATGGAATTGCATAGCGCTAATTTGGAATTTGAAAAAGCGGCAGAACTGCGTGATTTAATTGCGGAAATTCGTCATACGATGTAGAATAAAAATATTATTAGATTAGGAGGGATTATGGCAACAAAAGAACAACCACAGCCAACAAACGTCGCGCAACCAGAAATGCCGATGCAACTAAATACTTATCAAGCATATCCACAATACGCATATGAAGACCCAAATAAGGGCAAGGCAAAGATGCTGACCTTGGAATACGCTTTGGCAATGGGCTCAGCGATTATTTCAATCATGTTGCTGATTGAAATCATAACCAAGGTGTTTGGTTTGTGGACGAATTCAACATCAATGTTATTAAGAAGTGTTGGCGGATTTTTCGCTCCATCAATGGTAACTCAGGGAACAGGAATTATTGCGGCGTCAGTGTTTGCTGTACTTTTGGCTGTATTGTCACTAGTTCTATTCTCTCGCGTATCAAAAGCTGTTCCGGAGCGTGAAGGCTACACAAAGCGAACAGCTTACAAATTGGTAACTTACGGCGGTTTGGCGGTTTTGATCATCCCAGCTGTCGACTTGGTTGCTCGATTAGTAAGCATTTTAATCAACTCATTGCTATTTATTGGCGTTGGTGACGGCGGCGAATTCTATAAGAGCTTGTACTTGGGTGAATTCTTGCCATACGCATTAGCTCTTGCAATTGTTGCTACTAGCGCTTACTTCATTTGTCAAATTGTCAAAGGACGCAACATGTCAAAGGCTTTGTCTTTGATGTTGATTGTGGCTTCTTCTGTCGTATTATTAACCGGTGCTATCACAATCGCCGTTAAAGCGCACGACACGGGCAGCTCAGTAAAGACTATTCCATCAGACTACAGTCACTACAAGAACTACCAAGATTACTCAATGTAATAAAACTTGGAAAAATAAAGTCGCTCACTTTGATGGGCGGCTTTTTTTAGTGGTATAATATTGGTATGATAACTATTTCTACCAGCGATATTCAGCACTTGGCGAGTTTGAGTAGTCTGGCATTGACTGATGACGAAACCGACGGACTGCGCCAAGATTTGGAAAATATAATTGGCTATATTGAGCAGTTGGGCGAGCTTGACGTGTCAGGCGTTGAGCCGACTTATCAAGTTACGGGACTGAGCAATGTTTGGCGCGAGGATGAAGTTCAGGCGGGAATTCCCGTTGAGAAATTGCTCGGTTTGGCGCCAGAAAAACAGAATAACCAAGTGAAAGTTCCGCAGGTATTGTAATGAGTAAGATTAGTGATTTTATCGGCAAGAGCGCGGTCGAGAACGTAAAAGAAGCATTGCGGCGAGCGCGTGAAATTGAGGAATATAATGCGCTACTTAGCCTAACGGAAGAGCGTGCGCTGGAGCGTGCAGAAAAAGTTGATGCTGGCGAGATTTCTGGACGATTGGCGGGCGTGCCATTTGTTGTGAAGGACAATTTTTTGGCGTTTGGCGCACCAACGACTGCCGCTTCAAAAATGCTAGAAAACTTTAATGCGCCACTACAGGCGACGGCTGTTGAAAAATTGGAAGCGGAAGGTGCGATTTGCATCGGTAAGGCGAATTTGGATGCTTTTGCGCACGGTGGTTCGACGGAAAACTCGGCATTTGGCCCAACGAAGAACGCTGCAGATGAAACGCGAGTTGCTGGTGGATCATCTGGTGGATCGGCGGTTGTTACGGCGCTTGACGTGGTTCCGTTTGCGCTTGGTACGGATACTGGTGGTTCGATTCGTCAGCCAGCCAGCTTTAACGGAGTAGTCGGAATTAAGCCGACTTACGGGGCGGTTAGTCGTTATGGCGTAGTGGCGATGGCATCAAGTACGGACACGATCGGTTGTTTTGCTACTAACGCAGAAGACACTGATTTGGTGATGGAAATTATGGCTGGTCGCGATGATAAAGATATGACGACTTTGCCTGATTTTTGGAATAATCAGCCAGAATTCGCAAAGAAAAAAATAGGTCTGGTCAAGCAGTGTATGACCGATGACGTAGACGCGGAAGTTCGCCAAAAAACGCTTGATTATGCGGAGAAATTGAAGCAGCTTGGCTACGAAATTGAAGAAGTGGATTTGAGTATGATGCAACATTCTCTGGCGATGTATTACATAATTGTGCCGGCGGAATTGTCCTCGAATTTGGCGCGATATGACGGCGTGCGATATGGTCATCGAGCAGCGGAAGTGAAAACTTTGGCGGAACTTTACGGTCGCAGTCGAAATGAAGGCTTTATGACTGAAAATAAGCGACGAATTATGATAGGAAGTTTTGTATTGTCAAGTGGATTCTTTGACGCTTACTACATGCAGGCTCAAAAAGCCAGGACGTTGTTGATTGACGAGTTTAAGAAGTTATTTACCGAATATGATGCGCTATTGATGCCGGTTGCGCCGACTCCTGCGTTTAAGATTGGGGAGAATGCTAGCGATCCGATAAAAATGTATTTGGCGGACATTATGACTGTGCCGGCAAGTTTGGCCGGACTTCCTGCAGTTGCTGCGCCAGCTGGAAATAGCAATGAAGGTCTGCCGATTGGCGTGCAGCTTATTGGCGATTACAAGTCGGACAAGAACTTGCTGAAGCTAGTTTCGGAAGTGGAGAAGATTTGATGGACGGATTGATGGTTGCGATAGTTGTTGCGGCGTTGACTATCGGCGCCTTGCTGATGATTTTCATTCAATTGACTTCTCGTGGTCGCGGTCAAATTGACAAAGAAATGTACCAGAGGGTTTGGCGGCAAATTTTGCGCAATGTCGAAACCAGAAAATCGGAAAGTATGCAGATGGCGATAATGAAGGCGGACAAGTTGCTGGACAAAGCTATGCGCGACTGTGGCGTGGCTGGCGAAACGATGGGCGAACGTATGAAATCTCGCAAGGGATATTGGAGCGATGAAAATGGACTTTGGGCGGCACATAAATTGCGTAATCAAATTGCCCACGAAACCAGCGTAACGGTAACGGCGCAGAGTTTTCGTCGAGCTATGGCGAGTTTTGAACAGGCATTAAAAGATTTGGGAGCATTATAATGAGTGTATATGACGATTATGAAATGACAATTGGTATCGAATGTCACGTTCAGCTGGCGACGAAAACCAAGCTATTTAGCCCGGCCGATAATGATGCTCGTGACGCTGAGCCGAATACTAAGACACATCAGATTGATTTTGGTCTGCCGGGGATGTTGCCGGTTTTGAACAGGCACGCCGTTGAGCTGGCGGTTCGCGCTGGAAAAGCCTTGAATTCGCCAATTGCGCACGTTAGCCGATTTGATCGAAAGCATTATTTTTATCCAGATTTGCCAAAGGGCTATCAGACTTCGCAGATGTATAATCCGATTATTTTGGCTGGATATGTTGATGCACCACTAGAAGATGGTTCTTTGAAACGTGTGCGAATTGACCATGCTCACATGGAGGAAGATGCTGGTAAATTGACACATCACGACGGCTATTCGTTGGTCGACCTTAACCGCGCTGGCACGCCGCTGATTGAGATTGTTTCTGAGCCGGATATGCATTCGGCTGAAGAGGCCAAAGCTTACGTTTCGGAGCTTCATAAATTGATGGTTTACGCGGGCGTGACTTATGGTAATTTGTATCACGGAAATATGCGATTTGACGTCAATATTTCAGTAGCAAAAAAAGGCGCGACGGAGCTTGGGAAGCGCGCTGAAATTAAGAATCTCAATTCCTTCCGTAGTGTTGAGCGAGCTGCTGAGTACGAATTCAAGCGCCAAGTCGATATCTTGGAGCGTGGCGAAGAAGTTGTTCAGGAAACCAGAGGTTGGAATGATGACAAGCAGATAACGATTTCTCAGAGGTCAAAGGAAGACGCGCAGGATTATCGTTATATGCCAGACCCAGATATCCCGCCAGTTGTGTTGACTGACGAGGTGATTGCTGAAATTCAGTCCAAGGTGCCGATGCTTCCGGGTGAATATAGGGAAAAATGGAGCGCGCTAAACTTGGACAAATCTGTTATCAATTCGCTTTTGTCTAATCAGGATTATGCCCAGATTACATTGGAAGTTCAGGAAAAGTCGAGCGAGGCTTCCGCTAAGCGAGTCGCGCATTGGTTTGCGAGCGCATTGACGGCTTCTGATGAAAGTGACGCGCAAACAGACAATGAATCTATACGCGTGGCAGTTGACGATTTGATAGAATTGGCTGAAATGACAGAGAAGTCTGAAGTTTCCAGCACGAATGCGAAGGAGTTATTCAATGAGCTTCTGGCTGGCGCAAAAAATCCGCGTAAGCTTGCTGAGGAGAAGAATTTGTTGCAGGTTTCTGATGAATCGGCGATTGCTGCAATCGTTGACGAAGTTCTGAATGATCCAGCTTCGGCGGCGTCAATTGCAGATATCAAGGCTGGAAAAGATAAGGCTATCGGCTATTTGGTTGGGCAAGTCATGAAGAAGTCTAAAGGTCAAGCCAACCCAAGCCTTGCTCAGAAACTGATTCGCGAGAAACTTTAGAATTGCCGAAATAATAGGGAATAGGAGCTGAAATATGAGAAAACCAACTAAAGCCATCATCGCTGCTGCCGGTTTTGGTACGCGATTTTTGCCACAAACTAAAGCCATGCCAAAGGAGATGTTGCCGCTGATTGATAAGCCAATTATTCAATACGTCGTCGAGGAATTGGTTGAGGCTGGCATTAAAGATATCATTATTATCGGTAGCGCGAATAAGCGAGCAATAGAGGACCATTTTGACGAGCCGAATGAAGAACTTTTGGCTAATTTGCGCGCTGGCGGTCCTAAAAAACAGCCGTTCATTGACGCGGTGCAGAATTTGGCTGAGATGGCGAACTTTATTTATATTCGCCAAAAAGGTCCGTACGGCAACGCAACGCCTTTGGCTTGCGCCTCACATTTGATTCATCATGATGAATCTGTGATTTACACATTTGCAGACGACTTTATTGCGGCTAGCCCAAGCCGTTTCAAGCAGATGATCGAGGCGTCAGAAAGCTTAGATGGAGCGGTTCTGTCGTGTAAGAAAATCACCGATGACGCGGAGTTTGATCGTTATGGAGTTATCAATGGACAAGGGGTAAAAGACGGCGTTATAAAAATGACGAATATCGTCGAAAAGCCGGGCAAGGAGAACGCGCCTTCTGATTTGGCGAGCGTTAGTAGTTATTTACTTCCGGGCGATATTTTTGGATATCTAGACAAAGCCAAGGAAGAATTTGACGGCAACGGCGAGTTTACGATTCAGCCAATTATGCAACAAATGATTGATGATGGTTTTGATTTTTACGGCGTAGAGATTACGAACGGCACTTATTACGATACTGGCAACAAATTGGAATATCTAAAAACAGTGATTGACTTTGGGTTGCGTGATCCTAACTTTGGCGATAAATTGCGCGCTCATCTGACGGAACGTCTAAAATAATGTATAATAAATAGCATGAACGGATTGCTTATTATATTAGTGATTTTGATGGTGATTTTTGTCATCATGATGATCGCTATGACAATTTCTATCATCAAATTAACGCGTCAAATTCGCCAAACTCAGCAGAACGTGGAGGCGATAAGCCAGCGCATTGCTAGTCTGAATGGAATTGTAAGTACGGTTTCAATTGGCGTGGAGCTAGCCAAAAGCTTCGCTTCAAAGAGCGGATTTTTCTCAAAATTTTTCTCAAAGAAGAAGGCAAAAAAGAGTGAAAAAGTCAGCCAAAGAACAACCAAATAAGTTAGCGAAGAAAATTGTTCGCGATAATGAAAACGACGCTCGTCGGGCAATTTTGGAGGATTTGTTCTTTGATTTTCATAAATCTCGCCACCAAGTTTACTGGGTGAATTTTGTTCGCGGAATTTTCTTTGGCCTTGGAAGTGCTTTGGGCGCGACGTTATTGATTGCGATATTGATTTGGATTTTGGGGCAATTTGCCGACATTTTCCCGCCGTTGGCTGATTTTATCAACCACTTAATTGAGACAATGCAACGCCGTCAATAGCGTGCTATAATTGTTATTAATGACCGAGGGGACAAGCGAACAATCATCGTCGGCGGCTTTGAAGCCGTCAGATTTCGTGCATCTCCATAATCACACTTTTCATTCGGTGCTGGACGGATTGACTAAGATTCATGACTTGGTCGATAAGGTTAAGGAACTCGGAATGGAGGCTGCTGCCGTAACTGATCACGGCACGATGAGCGGCATTTTGGACTATTACAAGACTGCCAAAAAAGCGGGAATTAAGCCGATTATCGGAATTGAAACTTACGTGGCGACTCGTTCTCGATTTGATCGCGATCCAGGTAAAGATAAGCAGCGTTTTCACTTGACCGTGCTGGCGATGAATAATACGGGCTTCCATAATTTGATGAAATTGTCGACGCGCGCCAATCTGGAAGGAATGTATTATAAGCCGCGAATTGACCATGATTTGCTGGAGGAGTTGAATGAGGGGCTGATTGTCCTGAGTGGTTGTGCGAGTGGTGAAATTGGCGTGGCGCTGAAAGAAGATGATTATGATCGCGCTCGTGATATTGCCAAATGGTATAAGTCAATTTTTGGCGATCGCTATTATCTGGAGCTGCAGGACCACGGACACCCGAAGTCGAACACACACTGGGATGTGCAGGCGAAGATCAACGAGGGCTTGATTAAGCTTTCAAAAGAGCTTGATATTGAAATGGTGGTGACTTGTGATGGTCACTATTTGACGCACGAATATCAAGACGCGCACGAGATTCTGCTTTGCGTTGGGACGGGCTCGTATCTTAGTGATGAAAAGCGAATGAGCTTGAAGGATTTTGAGCTACACTTGACGGACCCGCGCGATATTATCGATCACTGGGGCGAGGAGTTTCCTGAAGTTATTCGCAACACGAAAAAAATAGCTGATCGCTGCGACGTTGAGATTGAGCTTGGGCGAATTCTTATTCCAAAATATCCATTGCCAGACGGCGAGAATGAACATTCGTATCTGCTCAGATTGACATATCAAGGTTTGCTACAACGTTACAATGGAGCTTCGAAGGAGGAGGCTGAAAAATTAGACCCTGACGAAATTATTCCGAAGTTGTCTGATGAGGTTCGTGAGCGCGCTGAAATGGAGCTTGGCGTGATGGGAAATATGGGCTATGAAGGTTATTTCTTGATCGTCCAGGATTTTATCAACTGGGGAAAATCTCAAGGGATTGTTTTTGGTCCAGGGCGTGGTAGTGCGGCTGGTTCGATTGTTGCGTATGCGCTGAATATTACAGATCTTGATCCGCTGAAATATGGACTACTATTTGAGCGATTTCTTAATCCTGATCGTATTTCTATGCCCGACATTGACGTTGATATTCAGGATACGCGTCGCGATGAAGTGATTGAATATTGTGCGAAAAAATATGGCGAGGATCACGTCAGTAATATCGCAACGTTCGGTAAGATGTTTGGTCGTATGGCAGTGCGTGATGTTGCCAGGGTTTTGGAGGTTCCGTACGCTGAGAGCGACCGCTTGGCGAAGTTAGTCCCGCCGCCAAGCCAGGGGCGACATATTCCGTTATCTGTGAGTATTAAAGAAGACGCGGATCTTCGGAATGAATATGAAAATAATCCGACCGCCAAAGAGGTTTTGGACTATGCAATTCAGTTGGAGGGGACGATTCGTAGCCATGGCGTTCATGCTTGTGGTGTGGTGATCGCGCCAGATACGTTGGTCAATTATATTCCGCTTGAAATGGCGCAAAAGGGTGTGGTGGCAACTCAGTTCCCGATGGGCGAAGTTGAAGAGTTGGGCCTATTGAAGATGGACTTTTTGGGGCTTTCGAACCTTACGATTATTAATAACGCCATGAGGATTATCCGAAAAGCTTACAAGAAAGAAATTAATCTTTCAGAGTTGCCGCTTGATGATAAAAAGACTTACGAGCTGTTTCAGCGCGGCGACACGACCGGTGTATTCCAGTTGGAATCGGCGGGAATGAAGCGATATTTGCGCGGACTAAAGCCGACTACGTTTGAAGATATTATTGCTATGGTGGCCCTTTATCGTCCGGGTCCGATGCAGTTTATTGACAGTTTTATTAGACGTAAACACGGCGAAGAAGAGATAACTTATTTGCATCCCGGAATGAAAAACTCGCTGAAAAATACTTACGGAATTTTGGTCTATCAGGAGCAGTTTATGCAGATTTCTAAGGAATGGTGTGGATTTACTGGTGGTCAGGCTGACACATTACGTAAGGCTGTTGGTAAGAAGAAAATTGACTTGATGAAAAAGGTCAAGCCTGAATTCGTCGAGGGTGCGGTTAAAGTTGGTGGCGCAACTAAGGAAATTGCGGAAACGTTCTGGACTCAGCTGGAAGAGTTCGCCAACTATTGTTTCAATAAGTCGCACGCCGCTTGTTATGGTTTGATTGCTTATTGGACGGCTTATTTGAAGGCGCATTATCCTGACGCGTTTATGGCGGCGCTTATGACTAGCGACCATGACGACACTGATCGTCTGGCAATTGAAATTACTGAATGTAAGCATATGGGAATTAGCGTGCTGAGCCCTGATGTAAACGAGTCGTTCGTTGAGTTTGCCGTGGTGCCGAATGAGAATAAAATTCGTTTCGGAATGTCGGCAGTGAAGGGCGTTGGCGTTGGTGCGGTCGAGGAAGTCCTGCGAGCGCGCGAAGATGGGCCGTTTACGTCGGTTGAGGATTTTGCTAGGCGCGTTTCAACCAGCAAGTTCAATAGAAAAGCCTGGGAATCGCTTATTAAGTCTGGTGCGTTTGACGATATGGGCGATCGATCTGATTTGCTGTTCAACCTGGATTCTATTACGTCATTTGCGTCCAAACTCCAAAAAGAAGCCGCCAGCGGACAGACCAATTTGTTTGGAATGCTGGGCGGCGATGATGCAGCGAGCGTCCAATCGACTCTTCATCTCCAGAAGGCTCCCGTGAAACACGACGATAAAGAGCGCTTGATGTGGGAGCGAGAATTGTTGGGGTTGTATATCTCGGCACATCCACTTGATAGATATGAAACATATTTGAGTGAACAAACTCAACCATTGACGCAATTAGTTCCTGAGTACGATAGTCGAATGATGACAGTCGGGGGAATTATTAGCACTGTCCGCACGATTGTCACAAAAAGCGGTTCGAAAATGGCGTTTGTGGGAATTGAGGACAAGTTTGGTGAGGGCGAGATAATCGTCTTTCCAAATCTGTATGAGAAAGTTGGCGCCAAGCTGGTTCAGGACGCGGTGATTCGAGTTTCTGGTAAAAATTCAGCTCGAGATCGTGACGGAAATTTGGGTAATGAAAGTAAACTAATTGCCGATGATATTATTGCGATTACGGATAACGATATCAATGGCTACGAGTCGACTGGTCGTAAAATGGATGCGCCAAAAATTAGCTCTGCTGTAAAAAAAGAGCGCCGTGAAGCTTATCGCAATCAGAAAAATGGAGTTTCTCCGAAGTCTGCCGTAAAGAATGACGCCGCCAAACCGCAGCCAAAAACTCATTCGGCGCCTGTTAATGTTGCGCCAGAAATTCCCGCCTCAAAGTTATTTGTGTATATCAAAGATCCGAATGACCATTCGCGGTTAGTGAAAATGAAGTCTGTTTGCGGCGAAAATGCTGGCACGACTGACGTGGTTTTGGTGCTGGGCGAGAAAGAGAAATCAGCCATGCGTCTGCCGTTTAAGGTGGATGCTAATGACAATTTATTAAGCCAATTAAAAAACACTCTGGGTGAAGAGTGTATAGTTCTAAAGTGATAGTTAGCCCGCTGACAGAGGCCTCAGCCGGAGCTGATTGCTCTGGCGGGCTAACTTAATCATCTGTCAGCGGGACTTGCGCCCCTGAAGTCTTTCGCGCTCTTTGATGCAACCCCTATAATAAAAGGTTGCATATGCGATTGAGAGTACGAAGTACCATATATACATCAGCTCCTTTTGATACTGAGGTCTAACCGGCGATTCGCCCACCATGAAGTAGGCGAAGAAAAGTAACAGCCATACCGCCGAGGCGATGGCCAGTGTATGCACCTTACGGCTGACGCCGGAAGGTGATGTGTAGGCATACCATGCAACGTACATGGAGGTGGATATTGTGAGAATAAAGAAAACGTCAAACATTTCCTTGAGCCTTCCATACAGGGACTACTTTCTCCGGGGATTCCGAAGAAAGCTCATACAAATATAACACATATGTTTAATAAAGTCAATAAGCAGACTTGAGGAATTTATTTATGTGTTGTTGAGATTATTCCGTTCTCGGGAAAATCAGTCCGAACAGCGCAATTCCTGTTGCGACCGACACGTTGAATGATTCTTTTTGACCGAACATCGGGATTTCTACAGTGAAATCGCAGTTGTCCAAAAGCTCCGACGTGATTCCGTGGACTTCTTCTCCGAGTAGCAGCGCAAATTTTTCAGGCGGTTGAAATTCTGATAGCATCACGCTGTCTTTTGATTGTTCGAGCGCGATAATTGGCAAGTTTTCTGTTCGCTGATTCTCTTTAATCCAATCATTGATATCCTCGTAAAACTCAAATGGCACCAAACTTTCCGCGCCTAAGGCTGTTTTATGAATTTGGCTGGTGATTTTTTCGCGAATGTGCGGCAGGCGAGGATCTTCAGATCGAATTTCTCCATCGACAAGCGCACAAACAGGCGCTTTGCTGCATAAACTCAATTCTGGATATGGCGTGTAGCCGCTGAGAATAATCTTTTTTACGCCAAATCCTTCGGCTGTGCGAAAAATTGCCCCAACATTATGCGTCGAGCGAATATTGTGGACTAACAGAGTAATTTCTGGATTCATATCACTATTATATCACTCGTCAAACCGTAAGCTTTTTGGTATAATTTTCATATGGACGAAGATAAAATTCAGGCGCGACGCCGTGAGCAGGATGAGGAAGCGACTCGTCGTCGAGCGTCAATTTTAGGACTTCAATATCTTGACGGGCGGGAATTTGAAGAGACTTTACCTTTACTTAAGGGTGTTTTGACGATAGAAGAAATGTATAAGGGGCGGCTGGTTCCGCTGGCTTTTAATGAGGAAGATCAGTCTTATCGATTTGGTGTTACGTCGCAAACTTCTGAGTCGTTGATGAAGCGGATGCGAGATCAGTATGTTGAAAATGGCAAGCGAATTTTCTTCTTCTTAATTTCTGGTTCGGCGTTCCGGTCAATTATGCTTAGGTTTGATCCGCCAAAAAAAGTGATTTACGATAACATCGAAATTGCCAAGGAAGGCGATAGCGATACTCTGGCACAGGTTACGCAGACTTTGGCTTCTGTAGGCACAAATGACGTGTTTAATTATTTGATTGATCAAGCGGATTTGTTGGGCGCGTCGGATATTCACATCGAAAATCAGCGCGAATCGATTCGAATTCGGATGCGTGTTGACGGAGCTTTGCACACGGTGGCGGAACTTAGTAGGGATAGATATCGAGTGATTATGGCGACTTTGGCGTCGCGTGCGAATATTTCTACCGCTTCCAGAGAGCCTCAATCTGGGCATATGCAGCAGGAAATTCATAGAGATGGCGCGTCGCACGTGCTGAATTTGCGTGTGGAAGCCGTGATGACGGTGTATGGCTTGGACTTGGTGCTTCGATTGTTTAATTTTGACGAGTCAATGTTGAACTTGGATCTCTTGAGCATTTCAAAGAAAGAGCGCGAGCAGATTGATGAAGTTATTTCTCATCCGCGCGGGATGTTGTTGATGGTTGGTCCGACTGGTTCAGGAAAATCTACGACGTTATATAGCATTCTTAATGCTCTTAATACGCCAGATCGAAAGATTATCACGCTGGAAGATCCTGTAGAAAATACGATTCCTGGGATTGCTCAGATTCCAATTGATACGACAAATGGACAGAGGTTTGCTGATGGTTTGCGCAGTGTTTTGCGCCTTGACCCAGATGTGGTGATGGTTGGTGAGATTCGCGACAATGAAACTGCGAAGACTGCGATTCAGGCGTCAATTACGGGGCACTTGGTACTGTCTAGCTTTCACGCCAATTCAACCGCAGCAGCATTTAGTCGTATGATCGATATGATTGGACAAAACCCAATTTTTAGCTCGGCGGTTCGGCTTGTTATTGCACAGCGACTAGTGAGAAGATTGTGGGATGATAGCAAGGAAGAATATGAGCCAGATGAGGCAACTCGCAAGTGGGTAAAAGAGGTTTTGAAAGATTTGCCAGAGAATGTTGATTGTCCAGATTTGGATACGTTCAAATTGTGGCGTGCGGTGCCGACAGACGATGTTCCATTTGGCTATAAGGGGCGAATTCCAGTAATGGAGCAGTTGGTTGTGAGCGAGAACATCCAGAAATTCTTGCGCGGCGATGTCGAGGATGTTCATACGGAAGCGATTGAGAAGGCTGCAAAAGAAGGCGGTATGGTAACGCTACTTCAGGCTGGCGTGCTGGCGGCTCTTCGTGGCGAAACAACATTAGAAGAAGTCAATAGAGTAATATAATTGACATTATAGCTATAAACTGATAAAATATTAGTTTATGTGTGAAATGTTGGAACATTCTCATTGCGATAATGAATCTTCAGGGTCTGAAAAAGACTCTGTCTATGAAATTTTTGGTACTGTCATCAATTTTCTTGAATATATATATGAAGATGTGCCTAAAGATTCATCCATATTTAAGGATTTGGTTGAGAAATATAAGCCTGTAATTGATGTGCTTAAGCAGGCTAAGGATTCACACGACCAGTCTCCTGAATATTTGGAGGTCCGCTATGATTTTGACGAAGTGAGCTCTCGGTTAAGAGAGGAATTTAATAAGGAATATAAAACCTCGCTCGATGCTTTTATATCGTCGTTAGATAAAATTTTTCCCGCTAAAATAGCGGAAGTTAATGTTCCGAAGTGTTGCAATCTTGAAGGATGTAAAATTCCTACAGTAAAGAAATTTCAGAGGAATAACAATCTCAGACCAGATGATGCCGACTCAGAATATATACGACACACGTTAGAGACTAAGAAGTCTGTGATTGATAGGATTTATAGAAAAGACAGCGCTTTTCCGCCTATAGAATTTGGAGTAAGTCTACCTGAATACGATCCAGTTCACGAAAAGGCACATCACTTGGTTGAGTTATTGACAAATTTTTCAATGCTAAAAGGCGATGAGCTTGAGGCGATGTCTAGGAATGAAAGTGGTGCACGTATGGAGCGCATTGAAGCCTTCTTTAATTATGAAAGAGACCTGGAGTGGACTAAAACCATACTCGACTGCGCAGACGAGATGAGAGATCTGGACGAGGAATTGTTGGCTCGTGAATATACGGAAATTGTATTTGAGGAAAATTGTCCGAATGCACAGACTCTTGCCAAATCAGTGGTGGAAGAAAAAATGAAGTCAATTCTAGAAGGCGAGCTAAAGGTTCTTTCTGAAAAATTCAGAACGTATGAAGCGGCGGGTGAAATTGCAAGTAAATCTTTGAGAAAAGCCACTAAGAGAAAAAGGTCAAACAAACCGAAGCCGACAATCGAAAATGGCGATTCTCAGCCGGTGAAAATTGGATTGAAAGCGGGGGACGCTGTGACGCTTGACGGCGAGACGTTTCCGTGGCTTAAGGAAGATTCTATTGTGGATGTGCTGCATATTGAACAAGGCAACGGCGATACTGTGGTTGCCGTAGTCGACGCGCGCACTGAAGAGGCTAAAAAGGTTGAACATAAAATGACTGGATATGAAAACGACAGGAAGAAACGAAGTATTCTGCCCGTTATTAAGGATAAATTAATTATGGCTGCTAAATATGTAGCAACTTCAGAAGATAAGTCTGTCGGTTTGCCAGTTGGCTTAAATAACAGATTAAAAGAGCTTTATCCGTTTATAATTTACGCCTGGAAAGAACAAACGCATAACGCCAAGAGGGTTTATGTGTCAAAAGTCAGCGTTGAAGACATGTCTGATGAAAGTGAGACTAAAAAATCTCTTCAGGAAGCTGGAGTGACTGAAATGGTGCTATTTTTGGGGGCTTGTGACAAACAGAACCAGGAGTCGTTAGTGGCTCTGTTTATAGATGGAGACTCTCGTGATGCGGCTAAGTACGGTGCTGGTGCTTAGGCTTATCTAATGACATTCGCAATAGCTTCAACAACACCCTCATCAAATGCAGTTGGGACGACTTTATCAACGGTTGGATTTTCGACCAGGTTAGCTAGTGCTTCGGCAGCCGCCAATTTGTGCTGATCGGTGATTTTCTTAACTCCGTGATCCAGCGCGCCGCGGAAAATTCCAGGGAAGGCCAGAGAGTTGTTGACTTGGTTTGGAAAGTCGCTACGACCCGTACCGATGATTGCGACGCCGGCTTGTTTGGCGACATCTGGCATAATCTCTGGAACAGGATTTGCTAGTGCGAATACGATTGGATCTTTCGCCATTTTTTGGACTAATTCTGGAGTGAGAAGTCCTGCTTTCGATACGCCGATGAATACGTCTGCGTCGGTGATGGCGTCTTCAATTGAGCCAGATTGTGATGCGTCGACATATTCCAATAGTGCGGTTTTTTCAGCGTTCAAATCTGTGCGTGATTTTCCGACAATTCCTCGGCTATCCACCGCTACGATGTTTTTTGCTCCGTAAAGATTTAACAATTTGATGATTGCCGTGCCGGCTGCGCCTGCGCCGATGACTACGAATTTGCAATCCGCCAGGTTTCGTCCTGTCAATTTAGCGGCGTTAATTAAGCCCGCTAATACAACGACAGCCGTGCCGTGTTGATCGTCGTGGAAGACTGGAATATCTAATTCTGCCTTCAATCGCTCTTCAATTTCAAAGCATTTTGGTGCGGCGATGTCTTCGAGGTTGATGGCTCCGAAGCTTGGCGCAATGGCTTTAACTGTGGCAATGATTTCTTCTGGCTCGTGAACGTCTAGCACAATTGGCACTGCGTCAACATCGGCAAAATGCTTAAATAGTAAAGCTTTTCCTTCCATGACTGGCATGGCGGCTTTTGGTCCCAAATTACCTAAGCCCAAAATTGCTGAGCCGTCTGAGATTACGGCGACTAGATTGTTTGTCCAAGTGTATTTTGGCAAATCGGCTGGATTTTCGGCAATTGCTTGGCTGACTGCGCCGACGCCAGGGCTGTAATAGGCGCTAAGTTTGTCGCGATTAAGCTCCTCTTTATCTCTGAGGCTAGTCATAATTTTACCTTTGTATTTTTCGTGTAGTTCGAGTGCTAATTTATTGTAATCCATAACTATATTATACTCCAATTTTATTTAATTGATATTTATTCAGATTTGTGTTATTATCTTATGTAATTGTACGAGAGCTAAATATTCGAGCCTTGTTTGATGTGGAGCCGCAGAGGTACAACTGCGTGGCCAGTCGGAGCGAGTTCGGAAGATAGGAAATATTATGAGTTTTGATTTAATCAACAAAATCAACCAAGCACAAAAAAAGCAAGCAGTTGTCGATGCTCGCAGTGGTGACACAGTTCGCGTTTACCAGAAAATTAAGGAAGGCAACAAAGAGCGTATTCAGATGTTCGAGGGTGTTGTTATCCGCACCGACAATAAAAAATCACACACATCACGCATTACGGTTCGAAAGATCGCTTCGGGTGTTGGTGTTGAGAAGTCATTCTTGATACACAGTCCGCTAATTGAGAAGATTGAAATTGTTCGACGCGCTAAGGTTCGTCGCAAGTTCTTAAGCTTCCTTCGCCAGCGTAGCGGTAAGTCAGCTCGCTTGACGGCTAAGAATTTCGATCGCGCTGCTGTTAATGACATTCATGACGCTAAGGCAGAAGCGGAAGCTGAACGCTTGAAGGAAGAGGCTGCTCAGGCTGCTGCTGCAAAACAAGCTGAAAAAGATGCCGCTCAGGCTGAACTTGATGCTAAGGCTGCTGAAGTTGCAGCTCGCCACAAAGACGCGTAATTGTCAATTGGTATATTGTTAAAACCGTCTCTTAATCTGAGGCGGTTTTCTCATGTTATAATCTCAATATGGCAATATTTCATTATATATCCGTCCTTGTTCCGACAACTTTGGCTGTGGCGGCTCCTCATGTTTTAAAGAAAAACGGCTTTGATAATGAGAAAAAATATCGCTGGATACTTTACGTAGCGTGTTTGTTGTTTTTTATATCTTGGTATTTGCCATCGCCGTTAATTGACGGACAGGACACTAGTTTTACGACGCACTTTGTGGGCGGTGGGCTATTTACGGGGCTGTTCTGGGCATATTTGGTTTCGTCGATGAAATGGCGGGCGCACTGGCTGATTATGGCATTTTCGATTTTCGCTTTAGTTTCGGCGCTGGGCTGCATTAACGAACTGGCGGAATTATTTATGGTCAAGATGGGCTTGGCGAGTATAAAATTGGACGACACGAATTGGGATATTTTGGCGAATACATTAGGCGTGGCAACAGTTTGGATTGGCTGGATTGTTGCGGATTTTATGACGAAAAAGGGAAGATTGCTGGGTGATTCTGGGGATTGATGAAGTCGGACGCGGCGCGTGGGCTGGGCCGTTGGTGATTGGCGCGGTGGTTTTGGGCGGCGCTGAAATTGAAGGGCTTGATGATAGTAAAAAATTGACCAAAAAACGACGTGAATTGCTTGATGAGGAAATTCGCGAGCAAGCGTCGGCTTGGGCGTTGGGTTGGGTTTTTGCTGAGGAGCTGGACGAAATAGGGATGAGCGAGGCGCTTAAGCTGGCAACACGGCGCGCAGTCAAAGAAATTCAAGCGAAATGTCAGAAAAACGGCTCGACGTTTGATGAGATTATTATCGATGGGACGGTCAATTTTTTGGCAGGTACGCCGTTAGAAAAGTACGTAACAATTATAGCGAAAGCCGATAGTCTGATTCCGAGCGTTTCGGCGGCGTCGATTATTGCTAAGGTGGCTCGTGATAAATTTATGGCGGAGCAGGATGATATTTATCCGGGGTATGATTTTTCCTCGCACGTTGGCTATGGTGTGGCGAAGCACCGAGCGGCTATTGATAATCTGGGTGTAACTCCGCTACATCGGCTGAGTTTTGCGCCGTTGGCTAAATATGCTAATACTGGGGCGAATTCGCAAAATGCGTCTGACGATAGAAAATCTAAAAACCAGCAAAAAGACACAACGCGTCAAATTGGTGATAAAGGTGAGCAAGCGGCGGCGGATTGGTTGGTGGCTGATGGCCATGAGATTATAGAGCGGAATTGGCGAACGCGGTATTGTGAAATTGATATTGTTAGTAAAAAAGATAATATTTTATACTTTACAGAGGTCAAATATCGTAAAAATGACAATTTCGGCGATGGCTTGGCGGCAATTACAAATAAAAAACAGCAGCAAATGCGTTTTTCTGCAGAGATGTTCACTGCCAAAAATGCGCAGTATGAAAGCTACGACATGCAAATGCTGGCAATTTCTGTTGATGGAAATCCGCCCGTAGTTGAAGAGTGCGTGGTGTTGGAATAAATTGTTCGCTTTCGTCGTTTCCGACTCATCAGCATAGACACACATCTATGGAGCGAATATGATAAGTGAGAAAAAGATATGGTTCTACTACCATATTCGCTGGTGGTCTATTTTAGACCTGAATCAGTAAGAGCGCTTGTGCGCGTCTTCTGGTAGGCTAATCAATTGAAAACTGATCAGATACCCCTGTTTGTACTGGCGGAAGAATTCCTCGAACTCCTCCTTGGCATCCACGCAGGCGGCTTGCTTGAAAATAAGCCTATCGCAGAGCGCGTACAAATGGTGGCCATTCGGCAATTGCCGCATGGCTTCATCGTAGCTGGAGGCGTTGATGAATTCACCAACTGTACCGTTGGTGACGTCTTCGACGGGGTTGTAGTAGATGCCCATTTTAGGACCACCTTTCTCTCGAACTTATCAAAGTGCGCTTTCGGACAGAACATTTGTTCCGTCAACAAAAGCTAATATATATATCACTAATAGTATAAAATGTCAATAGATTTTGTCAAAAATGTGGCATAATATATCACAGTGTTGTTTGCAAAGCAGAGAGCACGTCCGTCTTATCTCGCTCAATCAACTCAGCGCGCGCGGATATTTCGGTAATTCCCAGCTTAATCGTTCTGGCGAGGGCTGGAATATTTTCCATCGGTTCAAAGAATTGTCGAAAGTCGTTAAGTTCGTCGGTTGTCAGTAGGGCCGTAGCTGCATAGCGAATAAAATCGTCGTAACTTTTATCCTCACCAAACGTATCTTCGACCCACGCCCAGTTTTCTTTCAGCCAATTCCACGCAATCTGGCGATTTTCCCGCGTCCGAATTAAATACACGAACCAACGGCTGGCATCTTGCGGGCGGATAACATTAGAATCTTTAATGTTGGCAAGAATTTTTTCTGCGGTTTCAGGGTTTTTGGTAGAAGTTAGTCCAATTGCAATATCATTCTGCAGGTCATTTGACGGCGTGTTTTTATATGCAGTAAAGAGATTTTCAATCATCTCTGGCGTCTCGAAATGCCTCACGTTTGCGCTGATGATTAAAGCTCGAATTTCTGTCGGTAAGTCTTCCAATTTATTACTATCAAAACGCGTTTTTGCCTCGTTCAAAACTTCTTTATCTTCACTATATATTATCAAGCTCAAAGCTGTGGTGCGCCGTTCGCGGTCGTCGTCTGGTTCGCCAGCTTTTTCATCCCAGCCAAGCTCTTCAAATGTGGCGCGCGCAAATTCTCCAGAAATTTTCTTTAATGAATCTCTGGCGGTGTCATTATCATCGACGAATTTTCGCAGTTCCGTCAAAGCACCAGCTGCCATACCGAAGACTTTTTCGTTGGTCTCGGTTTTTAGCGACAATGCCAATGGAAGTAGTGACGCCGAATTCTCAAATCCAGCGCGGGCGAGTATTGTTGCGTCTTGTAAGATGCAAATCTTGTCCAAAGTCGGCAATTCTGTAATGTTTTTCAATAAATATTCGCGAGTGGATTCGTCATATTTGGTGACGAAGTGGGCGCTTAAGCCGCAGTTTAATTGTAATGGCTTTTCAATAGAAACGGTGGTTTCTTTTTGATTCAAGATTTTTACGTCAAGCGGTTGGTTTGCGAATAATGGGATCGGCCATAATGCGTCAGATGGTTGGTGTTCGCCGATGAAGAATCGCTCCTGACTTAAAATCGCCGCGTCGTGACTGTTTGAAACTGATACGACAGGAAGGCCAGGTTGAGAAATCCAGGCGTTCATTAGATTGACAATTGGCTGACCGCTCGCTGATTCTAATTCTTGCCATAGGTCATTTCCGACGGTATTTTTATACGCGAATTTTTCAAAATATGATTTAAGTCCAGCGCGAAATGCCTCTTCGCCGATAAGTTTTCTAACCATAACAAGCAGTCGCCCGCCCTTAGCATAGACGATTGCTGGGTCGAACAAAGTACTGATTTCGTCTGGATGATTGACGTCGGCTTGAACTGATTGAACACCGTCCAAGCTGTCACGCCTGAGTGCGGCCGTTACTTCATTCGTGGCAAAATCTTCCCACATATGCCAATTCGGCTGAAGCGCGTCAATTGCTACATATTCCATCATATTGGCGAAGCTTTCGTTGAGCCACAAGTCGTTCCACCAGTTCATGGTAACCAAATTGCCGAACCATTGATGGCTGAGTTCGTGCGCAATAACCGTGGCAATAAATCGTCTGGATGATTCTGGGGTCAATTCTGGGTCCGCAAGCAAACAACTTTCGCGGTAAGTAATCAATCCCCAGTTTTCCATTGCACCAGATGAAAAGTCGGGAAGGGCGACGTGATCGGATTTTGGCAATGGGTATTTGACGCCGAAATATTCGTCATAAAAATCGATTGAGCGAGTGGCGATGTCTAACGCAAAATCTAAGGTATTTTCATTCTGAGCTGGTGTCGCCCAGATGTTGACCTCGACACCAGATTTGGTGCGAGCAGATTTTTTGTGCAATTCACCGATGACGAAAGCCAGAAGATAACTGCTCATCCGTGGGGTTTTCTCAAATGTCGTCGTGAGAGAATCGTCATTTTCTTCTTCGCTTTTTACGGGCATATTTCCCAAAACTGTTATTTCTGGGCGAGTTATTAGCGTCAAATCGTATTCAGCTTTGGCGGCCGGCTCATCAACACAAGGGAAAACTTCGCGGGCGTGGTGTGATTCAAATTGAGTTGCGAAAAGTTGTTTTTTAACGTCGTCGTGAGTGAAATAGCAAGGATATAAACCGTGCATTGCGTCGGTGATATTTCCAGAAAAATTGATGTGAATTGTATGGTTTCCGTTTTCAAGGTTCGGTTGGAATAATTTCAATTCATCAAACTCGCCGAATGAGACGTCGGCGGGCTGATTGTCGATTGTGGCTGATTGAATTGTTAAGCCTTTGGAATGTAGCGAAATTGATTCGCTGGTGGACTCACCAGAAATGATAACTGTGCCGGAAAATTCTTTTTCCTTGGCGCGCGTTAAATCAAGAGTTAGGTTGTAATGATTTGGTGTGAATGTGTCAAGTAAGCGTGGAACTTTAGTCATAGTTTAATTATAATACAGTCATGAGGGTGAATAAAATACGACGTCGGCAAGTGGTGATTGCGCTGGTGATTCTGGTGGCTGGCGTGGCGGTTTGGGCCTCGCGAATTTCGCAACCCGAACCTCAGACAATTCAAACTTCAACGCAGCGAGAACTATTTGGCAATTCGAACGCCAAAGTAGAATTGGAAAAGATAGAAGTTAAAGGACGTGCGCCAAAAACTGGTTATTCCAGAAAGCAATTCGGCAACGGCTGGGGCAAAATTAACGGCTGTTCCGTACGAGAAGTGATTCTAGCGCGAGATTTGACGGATGAGAAAATTGATGAAAAATGTCGAGTTTTATCGGGTGTGCTGAATGATCCGTACACTGGTCAAATAATCCAATTTCAGCGCGGCGAAAAAACTAGTTCTAAGGTTCAGATTGATCATGTAGTGGCTTTGAGCGATGCTTGGCAAAAGGGCGCGCAGCAAATTTCTCCAGAAGAGCGAGAGAAATTGGCGAATGATCCGTTAAATCTGTTGGCGGTTGATGGTCCAGCGAACCAAGCCAAAGGTGATGGCGATGCGGCGACTTGGCTGCCGAGCAATAAGCCGTTTCGTTGTCAGTATGTAGCGCGCCAGATAGCAATAAAGCGACGATATCGCTTGTGGGTAACGGAAGCTGAAAAAAGCGCGATGTCGGGAATTCTGGAAAAATGTACTGAAGTAAATTGACAAAATGAAAAATTTTTAATACAATGAGAAAGTACTAATCCGGCCGGCAGGTCGGAGTTTTTCGTTTATGGAAGTTTGAGACGGAAAAAGATATAATTAATAAGAAGGAGAATATAATGGAAGACTTGAACATCAAGCAGTTGACGTTGGCAGTGCGTACGATTGCTGAGGAAAAAAACTTGCCAGAAGAAACAGTTTTGAGCGTGATTGAGCAGGCGATTGCGGCGGCTTGGCGTCGTGATAATGGCACACGTGACCAATTGGTTCGCGCTAGCTTGAATATCAATAACGGTACGGCTGTCGTGTCGGTTGTTAAAACTGTTGTTGAAGAAGTTGAGAATGACGCCAATCAAATCGACCTAGAGGAAGCTAAGGAAATAGATCCTGCGGCTGAACTTGGCGGTGAAGTTGTGATGGAGACCCATAACGTGACGACTTTTGGTCGAGTTGCGGCTCAGACTGCTAAGCAAGTGATTCTGCAGCGTTTGCGTGAAGCTGAGCGTGAAGTTGTTTTGGCGGAATTTGAGGATAAGATCGGTACAGTTGTTATCGGTACAGTTCAGCGAGTTGAGCCACGCGTTGTGCGAATTGAGCTTGGCAAGGCTGTCGGAATTATGCCTCAGAGCGAGCAAATTCCTGGTGAATATTACGGCGTTGGTCGTCGAATTAAGGTTTACATTAAGGACATTGAGCGCGAAGGTCGCGGTCCGCAATTGATTCTTAGCCGCGGCAATGAAGAGTTTGTGCGATTCTTGTTCAATCAAGAAGTTCCAGAGATGGAAACTGGTGCAGTTGAGATTAAGGCAATCGCTCGCGAAGCTGGTCGCCGAACCAAATTGGCGGTTTCTTCAGCGCTACCTGGCGTTGATCCAGTTGGTACGTTTGTTGGTGGCCACGGCGCCCGCGTTCAGGCTGTGATGAATGAAATTGGCGAGCAGGAAAAAATTGACATTATTCCATACGAGGAAGATGCGGCTGGATTTATTGCTAATGCGATGAGCCCAGCAGAGGTTTTGAGTGTGACTGTCAATGAAGATGAGAAGCGTGCGACGGTTTATGTTAGCGAAGATCAGCAATCAATAGCAATTGGTCGTGCTGGACAGAATGTTCGCTTGGCAAGTCGATTGACTGGCTATGAATTAGACATCGAAGCAAAAACTCCCGTTAAGGCAGAACCAAAACCTCGAAAGAATATTGAGGATAGCTTGATGAGCGTAGTTGAGGAGGTGGCGGAATAAGCTGCCTTCTGCGAATCGCCGAAAACGAAAGGAGGGCGATATGTCAGAAGATTTTTCTGAATTAGAACCTCGGCTGACGGAAACGGCTCGGGCCAGTTTGGGGCGGGCTGGTTTTCTGGCACATAATGAGGGGAGTGAGTATGTTGGCACGGAGCATATTTTGCTTGGTGTGTTGGCGCAAAATTCGTCGCTAGGCGCGAAGATTTTGGCGGAAAACGGCGTAACTTTGGACCGGGCGGAAATGGCGTTGAATCTGACTGCGAAGCCGCTGGTGATTACGGTTGTAAGTAAGGGTTTGAGCGCTGAAGTTGTTGAATTGATAAGGATTGCTTGGCAATTGGCGGTTGAATTTGGGCAGGAAAAAATTGGCACGGAACACATCGTTTATGGAATGCTACAGCAGCACGAGGCGCGAGCGACTAAATTGCTGCGGGATATGAATGTTGACATTGACAATCTGCGTGGAAGTTTGGAAGATGTGTTTGATAAACAGCAATTTGAATCTCTGCAGAGCGAGCGCAGTACGGCGAGTAAAAATTCTGGCGATTTGCGAGTTTTGGAGAAATTCGGTGTCGATTTGACGCGGCGTGCCAGCGAAGGATTTTTGGATCCGGTGATTGGTCGAGCGTCGGAAATTCAGCGAATGATCACGATTTTAGGTCGGCGAAGTAAGAATAATCCAGCGCTAATTGGCGAACCTGGCGTCGGTAAAACTGCGGTCGTTGAGGGCTTGGCACAAAGGATTGCTGATAATAAAGTTCCCGAATTTTTGAAGGGCAAGCGACTTTTTCAATTGGATTTGACGGCGATGATTGCTGGGACGAAATATCGCGGACAATTTGAGGAGCGATTGCAAAAAGTTCTGGCGGTTGCCAAAAAACATCAAGAAGTTATTTTGTTTATTGACGAGTTGCATCTGTTGGTTGGCGCTGGTTCGGCCGAAGGCTCGATGGACGCGGCGAACGTATTGAAGCCAGCGTTGTCGCGAGGCGAGGTTCGACTAATTGGCGCGACGACGTTTGATGAATATCGAAAACATATCGAAAAAGATGCCGCGTTGTCACGGCGCTTCCAATCTGTGACAGTTAATGAGCCATCGCCAGAAGAGGCGGTAGAAATGATGCGCGGTTTGAGAGGAAAATTAGCCAAGCATCATCAAGTTCAGATTCCTGACGAAATGTTGACTGAGGCGGTGGATTTGAGCCAGCGTTATGTGACGGAGCGGTTTTTGCCAGATAAAGCGATCGACGTGATTGACGAGGCGGCTAGTTTATTGAAGTCTAGTTCGCCAATAAAATTGTCGCGTAAGGATAAGTTGGCTCGCCAAATTAAGCGATTGGCTGGAAAAATTGACGCCGCGGTCGAGGCTGAAAATTACGAAAAGGCTGCAGAGTTTAAGATGCAAATGAGGCAATTGGAATTGCAAGCCGAAGCGCTGAAAGATGAAGCCAGTGATGAGCCGGTATTGACCGATGAATATTTGCGTCGAGCGGTTTCGGCGATGACGAATATTCCGATTGACAGATTATCGTTGAATCAGATGAAGGATTTGATCCGCCTGGAGAAGCGACTGAGCCAGAGCGTTCTTGGTCAGAATGAAGCGATTGAGCAGCTGGCGCGCGCGATTCGTCGCAATAAAGCTGGGCTAAATCGTCAGAGTGGACCGCTTGGGTCGTTTATCTTTCTGGGTCCGACTGGAGTTGGTAAGACGGAATTGGCGCGAGTTCTGGCGCGGGAAGTTTTTGGCGGCGATGATAGTTTGATTAAAATTGATATGAGCGAATTTTCCGAGCGTCACACGGCTAGTCGGCTGGTTGGTGCGCCGGCTGGTTATGTTGGCTATGAGGATGGCGGAAAATTGACAGATAAAGTTCGTCGCCGACCGTATAGCGTGGTGTTGTTTGATGAAATTGAAAAGGCGCATCCTGACGTTTTAAATTTGCTTTTGCAGATTTTGGAGGACGGCAAGTTAAGCGATTCTCACGGACGAACGGTGAGTTTTCGGCAGACGATTATCATCTTGACGAGCAACGTTGGCGCCGAGCAAATGATTCAGGATTCGGAGCTGGGATTTGGCGCGTCTGGGCAGAAAAAGTCGGCTAGCGAAAATCGTCACGAGAAAAATTCGCGTGCCGCTCTGCGTGAGCTTGAGGAATTTTTGCGTCCAGAATTGATTGGTCGATTTGATAACGTGATTACGTTTAAGCCGCTGTCTCGTTCGGTCGTGCGAAAGATTTTTGACAATCTCACGTCTGATTTGGTCAAGGCTGTCGCTCAACATGGAATGAAACTTGATATTACTTCTTCGGCGAAGCGTTGGTTGATCGATCGAGGATTTGACGAGCAACGCGGCGTGCGAGTTCTAAGGCGAACAATTCAGTCCGAGTTAGCGGATCCACTTAGCGATGTTTTATTGTTCAATAAAGCGAGACCTGGCGACACGCTGGAGGCTAAAATTGATAATAATAAGGTGGTGATTAATGTCAATCGTGCGTAAAATATTCAGCGTCCTCACGCCGATAATTGTGCTTTCTGCTGCGGTTTTTGTGATGATGAATCGTCAGCAAATCATTGACGAGATTACGCTGTGGCAATATAAGCCGAGCGCGGAAATTGTCGCTATTGCTGATCGCGTGAAAATGTCAGACACTGGCAGGAAAATGTTCTATGTTTCTAATCCGCAGATCAAATCGGCGAACGAATTTAACGAAGATTGCCGTCGCGTGGAAAAGGGAAACGCAATTTTGGGTTGCTATAATCCGTCGTCTAGGGATATTTATATCTACAACGTAACCAATTCTGAGCTTGATGGCGTGAAAGAAGTGACGGCAGCGCATGAGATGCTGCACGCTGCTTGGGAAAGGTTGAGTGCGTCGGAAAAATCTCATTTGAGCGAGCTTTTGGAACAGGCTTATAATAATGTGAAAAATAAAAAATTGTCCGAGCGGATGGAGTATTATGGTCGTGCGCAACCTGGAACGAGAGCTAACGAGCTGCACTCAATTTTAGGGACGGAATTTGCCGATTTGGGCGACGAGCTGGAAGAATATTATCGACGATATTTTACTGATAGATCCGAAGTCGTGAAATTGCACGCGCAATATCAAGAAAAATTTGAATCCAGAGAAAATGAAGCACAGAAATTGAGCGAGTCGTTGAAGGTTCGAAAGGAAAAATTGAATAGAGAATTATCGCAATATTCAACTGATTTGGCGGATTATAATGGTCGCGTGGCGGATTTTAATCGGCGAGCGGGCATTAGTGGCGGATTTTTGTCGCAGAGTGATTTTTATAGTCAACGTCAAGCTTTGAAAGCGGAACTCTCGGGGTTGAACGAAAGGCGTGCCGATTTGAATTCTGAGATCAATTCTTACAATTCTGATGTTTTGCGGCTTAGGGAATTGGGCGTGCAGATTGATGAATTGAATAAAAGTTTGGATAGTTTGGAGGGGGCGAAATAATGGCGAAAGATAGAAGTCAATTTGTTTGTCAGCAGTGCGGAGCTAGCTTTTCAAAGTGGGCTGGCAGGTGTGAAAATTGTGGGGAATGGAATTCGCTAGTCGAGCAGGTCGTTTCTTCTGTCGGGTCATCTGTTGTCGATAAATCGGCTGGGCGCGGCAAAGCCTTGAAAACGTCCAGCATTCGTGAAACTGCCTCTGAGTCTGGACTAGAAAGATTAAGCACGGGAATTGACGATTTGGACACTGTTTTGGGTGGCGGTTTTCTGGTTGGTGGCGTGGTGTTGGTCGCGGGGCAGCCAGGAATTGGGAAAAGTACACTTTTGGCGCAAGTTGCGGCACATATTGCCAAGACAAAATCGGTGTTATATGTGAGCGGCGAGGAGTCGGTTTCTCAGGTGAAGCTTCGTGCGGAGCGTTTGGGTGCGGCTGATTCGGAAAAAATGCAGCTGGCGTCCAGTAATAGCGCGGAAGATATTGCGGCGTCAATTCAGCAAGGCGGATATGATTTGGCGATTGTTGATTCAGTTCAGACAATTTCTCTCAGTGAGATTTCCTCAGCTCCTGGGTCTGTCAGTCAAATCACAAACTCATCAAATGTAATTATTCGTGCCGCCAAAGCTTCGGGCACGGCGGTGATTTTGGTTGGTCACGTCACCAAAGAAGGCTCAATTGCTGGTCCGAAAATATTAGAGCATTTGGTGGACGTTGTGCTGAATTTTGAGGGTGATCGATATGGCGGTTTTCGAGTTGTTCGGGCGCAGAAGAACCGATACGGATCGACTAATGAAGCGGCGATTTTTGAGATGGACGAGCAGGGGTTAAGAATCGTGAAGAATCCGTCGGCGGAACTTCTGGCGGAGCGTCAGAATCTGGATGGGTCAATTGTGCTGGCAACCATGGAAGGTGCACGTCCGCTTTTGGTGGAAATTCAGGCGCTAGTTAATTCGACGAATTTTGGCTATCCTAAGCGCACGGCGAGTGGTTTTGATCTGAATCGATTGAATCTGTTGGTGGCGGTTTTGGAGAAGCGAACGAAGTTAAAATTGGCGGACAAAGATATTTATGTCAATGTGGTCGGCGGGCTGAAATTAAATGATCCAGCGGCCGATTTGGCTGTGGCGATGGCGATTGCTAGCGCTAGCGCTGGACGAAGTCTGGATGAAGGTGCTGTGGTGTTTGGCGAGATTGGTTTGGGCGGTGAGGTTCGCTCGGCGACGAATTGGCAAGCTCGAATTAAAGAGGCGAAGAAGCTGGGCTTCACTTATGCGATTGCGCCAAAAGTTCATAAAGATAAATTTATAAAAGGCGTCAGTGATATGCGACAGGCGCTAATTGACTATTTACAATAGAAAGGGAAAAAATGAAAGATTTTTACGGATTGATAATAATTATAATGTTACTTGGTTTGGCGGCTGAGGTTTATTTCTTGGCAAAACCGCGACGAAATTCATCTGTGGGCGTGGCGTCGATTTTGGTCGACACGTCAGTGCTCATGGATGGGCGAGTGACTGAGCTAGCGAAGACTGGATTTCTGCTAGGAAAAATTATCGTACCAAGGAGTGTTTTGACTGAGTTGCAATTATTAGCCGACGGCGCAGACCACGATAAGCGTGAAAGGGCGCGATTCGGTATGGATGTCGTGAAGGAGCTTAAGGATATTTTGAAGTCTTCTTTTGAGCTATATGACGATAATATTCGCGTGCCTGAAGGTGTGGATTCGCGCTTACTGAAATTGGCAAAGGAAATGGACGCGGCAGTGTTGACACTTGACTATAATTTGAATAAGGTGGCGCAAGTTGATGGCGTTAAGGTTTTGAATATCAATGAGCTAGCAAAAAGTTTGAGGATGAGTTATTTGCCTGGTGATGAGCTGGATTTGGAGCTGTCGCAGAAGGGGCAAGATTCTCATCAAGCGGTTGGCTATTTGAAAGATGGAACGATGGTGGTTGTTGAGAACGCCAAGCGCTACATTGGGCAAACGAAGAAAATTGAGATTATCCGAAGCTTGCAGACCGACGCTGGAAAAATGATGTTTGCGAAGCTTGTAGTTGAACAGAAAAAACCTGTAAAGCAGAAGGCTAGCGTTCCTAAAAAGCGCACAAATGGTCGCTCAAAAACATCAGCTCAACACGAGGCTGAGCTGATTAATTTGGTAAATAAACAATAGTTTATTTAGTTAACTTAGATGCTGCCAGTTGAAGTGGCGGTGTAATATGCAGAGTCTCTTACAGTTACAGAAACTGTGTGCGCTCCTGTTGTGTCAAGCTCTACTGTGGCAGTCTGCTTGCCGCTTGAAGTAATTTCTGAACTCTTAATGCTCTTTCCATCCACGGTAATTTCGATTGCCGATAAGCCCCAAGTTCCTGCTGTAACGTCGACATTTATCGTATATTTCTTACCGCTGTTGGTGTATGATATCGCTCCAATTTGAGGCTTAGTGTCGTCACATTTGTGAACGTCATCTTCAGAATTGGCGTCGTATCCTGAAGGAACGGTAATTGATTCTTTCTTAGTCAAAGGATCAATAATCTTTGTCACTTCAATCTCTTCCTTTGCGCCATCCGGAGTACAGTTTGTTGCCTTTTTCTTAGAGACTTTATCGAAGGTGATTTTCTCTGTAGATTGACTTTGTCTCTTATTCCACCATGACGGGTAGAGCTCACCGTTGACAGTCTGGATTCCGCTTGGTCGCTCATACCATTGACCTGATTTCCATTTGCCTTCCTTGGCGTAAACTTGAGTGTGGGCAAATTCCATGACGCTTCTAATCACCGGCATGCCGTAGTCAGAAGCTGATGTACCAATCACGCTGGTGTCGGAGTTTCCGAGCCACATTCCCATAACCAGAGCTGGGCTGTAATTAACAATCCAAAGGTCTTTTGGCTGTGAACCCTTGTCCGATGTACCTGTCTTTGCGGAGGTTCGAACGCCATTGACACCTATCCAGCCGTGAAGTCCAGGAGTTCGGTCAGACAAGATATCGTTCACAATGTACGCTGATTGCGAGTCGATAACTTGCTTGCCTTCATCTTTCCATTTTTTCAGAGTTTCACCTTGGCTGTTCTTTACCTCGATAACACTTGAGACGTCTTTTTGAACTCCCATTCGCGCTAGTGTTGAGTAGGCGTTTACTAATTCCGTCTGTTTGGTTCCACATGCGCCAATTGCCGCACCGAGTCCGTAGCCGCCGGCATTTTCTTCCTGGCGGCAATAGTTAGGATCGCCCATCCTGCGGATTCCCTCGACGACAGGCTTAGCGGATCCGTCGCCAACGATGTAAGCGGCTTTAATAGCTGGAACGTTTCGAGATAGGGCTAGCGCTCTTCGAATATTGATGGCGCCCATAAACTTATTGTCCCAGTTCCTTAGAGTTGCGCCGTACAGTTTATCAATGTTCTCATCAGCTAAGACTGTGCCACTACCGTATGCTTGCTTGCTGTCGTGTTTGTCGAATAATTGAGCAAAGACAAGCGACTTAATCGTGGAACCTGGCTGGATATAGGAAACTGCGGCGTTGTCCTGACCGAAGCCAGTGTAATTAAAGTCACGGCTACCAACAAGTGCTACGATTTGTCCAGTCTGAACGTCTTCGACTGTCGCGGCGCCGTTACTAATTCGCACAGAATCTGGTCGACCTGTTGCAAAGAACGATTTCATTTCATTTTCAAGTTTCTCCTGAATTCGCCAGTCGAGGGTGGTTTTAATCGTCAATCCACCGCGTCCAACGACTGATTCGCCAAGCTCTTTACTCAACTGATTACGAACCATCAATAGGAAGTGAGGAGCCTTAATATTCTCCAAGTGCTCGGTCTGCGGCTTAAGTGTGCTTAAAATGTCAATCTTTTTAGCTTTTTCAGCCTCATCCTTGGTAATAACGCCCTGCTCGGCCATGTAATCCAGAACTGTATGTTGTCGGGCAATCAAAGCCTTATTTCCAGCGGTGTTGTATGGATTATAGTAAGTTGGATTCTGTGGAATACCAGCAATTAGCGCCGCTTCCGCCAGTGTCAGATCTTTAGCGTGCTTGCCGAAGTATGTTTGAGCGGCAGACTCTGCGCCGTTACGACGACCACCGTAAGGAGATTCATTCAGGTATAATGACAGAATTTGGTCTTTGCTGTACATGCGCTCGACTTCAATTGCGAGGATGATTTCCTTGATCTTTCGAGGAATACCGCTAATTGATCGGTCGCCGGCCTCATCTGCGAAGAAGACTTGCTTGACTAGCTGCTGTGTCAGAGTTGATCCACCCTGAACTTGGCGGCGTGAAGCAGTTGAGAGCATTGCGCGCAACATACCGCTAATACTGATGCCGTGATGATTATAGAAATTTCGGTCCTCAATTGCGACAGTGGCTTTTTTCAAATAATCGCTAATCTGGTCAGATTCAACAACCAATTGATAATTGCCCGTACCTTTATCTTCCCAAAGCAAATTGTCGTTGCGGTCGTAATATTTAGTGACAGTCGTTTGAACGCGCTTAGCAAGCTCGCCAGGGCGAATTTTATCGAGGTCTTTGCGGAAATAGGCGAACATTCCGCCGATAAGTAGCAACATCAACAAAATACTGACGCCAAGAATTTTCAGAGCCATCAGTCCGCCGCGCTTGGAGAACCAATATTTCGCTAGTCGCTTCGGATGTAATCGATAAAAGAATCGCTTTACGGGATGTTTCGGCAAAGTTGCCAAATATTCCGCTCGTTCGCGCGCGTCCTTATCTTTTTTAGTCTTATGTTTCTGCGCCAAATTGGCATATAAGTTCATCCGTTTCGACGGAGATTTCTTATCGCTTGAGCCGTGTCCGGCGGTGCTTATCGTAGTCTTTTTCTTCACAATTCTATTATATCACGCATATGTTTCGCTTCAATTGTAAAATTGATATACTAATATATAGAAAAGGAGTGATATGAAATTATCAGAAGAATTACAATGGCGTGGATTCTGGAATCAGACCACATTTACTAACGACAAGATTATCGATTCGGAGAATTTCACGCTCTATTTGGGGACGGATCCTTCGGCAGACAGTTTGCACGTGGGGCATTTGGCGGTTTATATGATGGTTCGGCATTTTTTGGAGCGCGGACATAAAGTGTTTTTGCTCGTTGGCGGTGGTACGGGAATGATTGGCGATATGCGCGACACGGAAGAGCGAAATCTGCTTCCGTACGAGGAAATTGAGCATAATAAACAAGCCTTAAAATCCCAAGTTTCGAGGATTTTTGCTGGACGAGATTTTACTTTGGTTGATAACGCTGACTGGCTGGCTGAGCTGGAATTGCTGCCGTTTCTTCGCGATATCGGTAAAAATTTCAATATGGCGGATTTGGTGAGCCGCGAATTTTTCAAGGCGCGCATTAATAATGGCAAGGGCCTGAGTTTTGCGGAATTCACTTACACTTTGCTTCAGGGCTATGATTTTTGGCATCTATTTAATCAGTACGGCGTGAATCTGCAAATCGGTGGATCAGATCAATGGGGTAATTTATTATCCGGCGTGGATCTGATTCGTAAAAAAGAAAATACTGAAGTCTACGCAATGACTGCGCCTCTGCTCATCAATAAGTCAACTGGTCGTAAATTTGGCAAATCTGAAGGTGGCGCAGTTTGGCTTGATGAAAATAAAACCAGCGTCTATAAATTCTACCAATTCTGGCTGAATGTTGATGATGAGAGCGCGATTGAATATATGAAGATATTTACGATGTTGGACCGCGATACGATTGAAGCTATTGCTGAAAATCACGCCGTTAATCCAGGTGCGCGTTCGGCGCAGAAGGTTTTGGCTCGCGAAGTTACTGATATTGTCCATGGCGTTAATCGGCGCGAATCAGTGGAGCGGGTGACTGAAGTGTTGTTTGGCGGCGGCGATTTTAAGAAATTGTCGGACGATGATTTAGGCGCTTTGGCTGAGGAAATTCCTTGCGTTGATGCTGGAATTGATGTGATTGGAGCGTTGGTAGAATCTGGCGCAGTTGGCTCTAACGGCGAAGCAAAGCGATTGTTAAAATCTGGCGCCATTAGCCTAAACGGCGAAAAACTTGCCGAAAATAAAGTCGTCAATGACACGTCGCTATTAAAGAAGGGCAAAAACACGTTCGTATTAATTATGGGGGAGAATGAATAATGAAAAAAATTATTGGTTTTGATTTGGATGATACATTGGCAATTACAAAGTCGCCAATTAGCGACCGTATGGCGGGGATTCTTAGTCGATTGCTTGAAAATTATGATGTTTGCGTGATTACTGGCGGTACGTTTCAGCAGATAAAGAAGCAGGTGATTGATAGGTTGAACGTTACTCCAGAGTTGCTTCAGAAGTTCCACGCGATGCCGACTTGCGGTACTCGATATTATCGATTTGACGCCGCCGATGATGAATGGAAAATTCAGTATGCGAACGATTTGTCTGACGAGCAAAAAACTCAGATAACTACGGCGTTGGAAGAAGTTGCGAAGGAAATGGGCATTTGGTGTGAGAATCCTGCGGGTGAAATAATTGAAGATCGACATAGTCAGATTACTATGTCGGCTTTGGGTCAGCAAGCTACGCCTGAAGATAAATATGCGTGGGCTGAAAAATATAAGGATGTCCGTCCGATATATCGCGACAAGGTGGCGGAAAAGCTACCTGGGCTTGAAGTGCGAATTGGCGGGACAACGAGTACTGACATTACGCTTCCGGGAATTGACAAGGCTTATGGAATTGGCAGATTGCTTGAACTGAACGACTGGTCGAAAGAAGAAACGCTGTTCTTTGGTGACAAAATTGAAGAAGGCGGCAATGATTTTCCAGTGAAGCAAATGGGCGTAGATTCAATCGGCGTGAGGGGTTGGGAAGATACGGCCTACGCTCTGGAGGGCATCAACGCCGTTTCGTAGATGAAACTAACAACTCCTCTCGAGCAAATTAAAGGCGTCGGACCGAAAACCGCCCAGGCTCTAGCGGCGGCTGGTCTTAAAACGATTTCTGACGCTTTGTATTTTTTGCCGCGAGCGTATGACGATTATTCGACCGCGGTTAATATCGCAGATCTTCAGCCGGGAAAAGTTACGGTTAAGGCGCGCTGCGAGTCGGTTTCGACACGTATTGTTCGGCGTGGTCTTAGAATCACGACCGCGGTTTTGGCTGATAAATCGGGCAAAGTTAAGGCGGTTTGGTTTAATCAACCGTACCGCGAAACGCAATTAAAATCTGATGCAGAATTTATTTTTTCTGGTCAATTTGGTATACAATATAACCGCTATCAAATCAATAATCCGTCCGTCGAGCTGGTGAAAGAAGTTGCCAAAACTGCTGCGGAAAATAATTCTGGAATTCAGCCAGTTTATAAATCGATCAAAAATATCCGCCCAAAAACCGTGCAAGATTTGATGAAAAATATTCGTCCAATTATGGATTTTTTGCCTGAAACTTTGCCGGAAAATATTATTCAGCGACAAAAATTGGTTAGTCGTTCTGAGGCGGTTAAATTTCTTCACGCGCCAAAAACTCACGAGGAAATTTCTCGCGGTCGTGAGCGCCTGGCGTTTGAGGAGCTGTTCGAAATGATATTGGCGGCACAATTTAACAAGCAAGAACAGACCAGATTAACAGGCTGGAAAATTCCGTTTAATAAATCGGTCGTGAAGAGTTTTGTCGACCAATTGCCGTTTCCTTTGACGAACGCTCAGCGCCGAGCTGCGTGGCAAATTCTGCAAGATTTGGAGTCTGATCATCCGATGAATCGGTTATTGCAAGGGGATGTTGGCTCGGGAAAAACTGTCGTTGCGGGCCTGGTGGCTACGGAAGTGGCGAAGGCTGGTTTTCAGACGGCAATTATGGCGCCGACGGAGATTTTGGCACAGCAACACGCGAAAACGCTTGACGAGTTATTGTCGCCATTTGGTGTGTCTGTTGCGCTTCTGACGGGCCACGTGAAAGGTACGGCGCGCAGTCAATTATTGGACAATTTGGCTAGCGGCAATATTGACGTTGTGGTCGGTACGCACGCGCTAATTCAGGAAAAAGTTGCGTATCATAAATTGGGATTTGCGGTGATTGACGAACAGCACCGATTTGGTGTAAAGCAACGACAAGCTTTGTTAGAAAAGTCTGATTTTATGCCGCATCTTTTAAGTATGACAGCCACGCCGATTCCGCGCAGCTTGGCGCTGACATTGTACGGAGAATTGGATATTTCTATTCTGGACGAGTTGCCCTCTGGTCGCCAGCCGATTCAGACTAAGATTTGGTCGCCAGCATCAGCTCCGAAGCTTTACGAATCGATTGAAAATGAGTTAGCCAAAGGTCGCCAAGCTTACGTTATTTGTCCGTTGATTGATGATAATCCAGACAATGATAAAAAATCGGTGGAAGCGGAATATAATAAATTGTCCAAGACTGTTTTTAGTCATCGTCGAGTTGGGCTGTTGCACGGAAAGCTTCCTGCTGAAGAAAAAGCTGAAGTGATGCAGAAATTTGCGGACGGCGAGCTGGATATGTTGGTGAGTACGACTGTGGTTGAGGTTGGTGTGAATGTGCCGAATGCGACAGTGATGCTGATTGAAAATGCGGACAATTTCGGACTGAGTCAGTTGCATCAATTGCGCGGACGAGTTGGGCGCGGGAAGCATCAGAGTTTTTGTCATTTGATGATGAGCGGCCATGATAAGCCGAGTCAACGACTTCGAGAGATTGAGAAGTCGCAAGACGGATTTTATTTGGCGGAGGTTGATTTGAAATTGCGTGGACCTGGCGAGATTTACGGCAAAATGCAACACGGGGATTTGAACTTGAAAATTGCCTCACTGGCAGATACGGCACTAATTGCTCGCGCTCAAGCCGAAGCTGAACGCTTTGTCAAAGAGGGGCAAGATTTGCTACAATATAATCATCTGGCGCACGCCGTCAGTCGCTATCAGCGATTAACTGTTTTAAATTAATATGTACGCAGGAACAACAATTAGGGATAGCTCTGGTCGATTTATTGGCGTCCACCAAAAAATAGATCGAGTCGCAAGGAGAAATATAGAACCAATTCTTCCGGATTGGTGTGATTTTCCTGACATTAAAAATATTCTTCATTTTGAGGGCAAGAATGGTCCTGATGGCGTTAAACGAAAAAGTCCAGCCGTGGACGAACCGTGGCACTTTATAAATCCGGACGATCCGAATGACAATGCACTTTTGGAGATGATTGACGGACATATTGGCAATTTAGTTAAGGCGCTACGAACTAATAATCCCGAGCGAACGGCGTTTGAGGCGGCGTGGATGGCGCACGCGATTACCGACGGTTTGACTCCGGCTCATCATTTTCCTCTGGAACAAGCTATGGCGGAACTTCGCGGCGGTGAAGGGTTGGAGACGCGAACCTCAATTTTGAAGAAGAATCTCATGAAGGGCGATAACGGAATTGAACTGATTAAGAACAACTGGAAATTCTGGGGCGCCAAAGGTATGATGACGACACACGTGGCGTTTGAGGCTGGCGTAGCTAGCGTGGTGGCATATCCGCGTTTTAAGGACGCAATTCCGAGTGACGATGAGATATTGCAAGTGAAAAATCACGGCTATCGTGAGTATTATTTGGACCAAGTTCACGCCGTGGCATCGATGAAAATGTATGACAATTTTAGCAAGAGCGGTTGGACGACGGACCTTGCTTGGCAGACAAATCACGAGCTAATGCCGATTATTATAAAGTCGGTGATGTTGGGTTGGCTGGCGTCTATTTGGAAACTTGAGGCAGAAAAAAAGTGAGAGTTAGGATTATCTCCGGCGAATTCGGCGGACGATTTATAAAAACCCCGCCTGGCTCAGCGACGCATCCTATGGGCGAGCGAGTACGTTCAGCCATGTTCAATTCTTTAGGTGAATCAATACGCGGCGCGCGGGTTTTGGATGCTTTTGCGGGGTCTGGTGCTGTTGGACTAGAGGCGTTAAGTCGCGGCGCAGAATCGGCGGTTTTCGTGGAGCGAGATCGAGTCGCTCAGCGAATAATTGCTGAAAACATAAGCATTTTGGGCGTCGAAGAAAAATCTATTGTAATAAAAACAACGATAGTAAATTGGCTAGAAAGTGCGAGTTCAACAGGGGAGTTCGATATTATTTTTGCTGATCCGCCATACCATAATCCACAGTTTTCCACAGTTTCTAAGTTAATGAGACTACTCAAACCGGGTGGATTTATGATATTATCACATCCAGGAATAGGTGAGGTGCCAGTTCAAGACAAAACTGTTGTGGTGGACAGTCGTAGTTATGGGGAGGCGCACCTCACCAAGTTCCTACGATTGAAATAAGTTTGATGATCGTTCTGATAGATATCAGAGCGTTTTTAATAGAAAAAGTAGGTAAATTATGAATGAATTTATTTTAGTAGCAATAAAATTATTGATCGGATTTTTTGCGCTGACGATAATAATTAACGTTACAGGAAAAGGTAATTTGGCACCATCTTCCGCTAGTGATCAAGTTCAGAATTACGTACTTGGTGGTATTATCGGCGGCGTTATTTATAACAATGATATTAAGATTTTGGACTATGTTGGGATTTTGTGCATATGGTGCGTGCTGGTGTTAACACTGAAGTGGACAAAGAAACATAGCGTTAAGGCTAAGCAACTGATTGACGGGAAGGCTTTGATAATTATAGACAACGGGAAGATAAATATCGAAAATTGTGAGAAGGTTGGCTTAAGTGCTCATGATGTTTCTTTCAAGCTTCGAACCCATAATATTTACTCGACGAAAGACGTGAAAAGGGCTGTTGTTGAACAGGATGGTGAGCTCATTATTTCTCACAAAGGCGAGGAAAATCCGAAATTCCCGTTAATAACGGACGGTCAATTGCAAGCTGATATCTTGGATGTAATCGGAAAAGACGAAAAGTGGTTGCTTGGCGAGCTTAAAAAACGAGGCTTAGAATCCTACGGAGATGTATTTTTGGGCGAGTATGTCGACGGTGATTTGATTCTGACTGCTTATAATTAAAGATGAATTAACTGGACGGGATGAAAAACGTCGTTATTTGATAGTGTTGTGAAGTTAACTCTACCACTACATCTGGTGGTGTCGTATAATGGTTTATAGACAAAGTAAAAAGAGGAGGAATGTAGAAAATGCTGTACGATGGTCATATTAATTGTGGGGCAGATATTCTGAGTGAAGATACTTCTGATAAACGGGATAAATATAAAGATTATGAGGAAATTGCAAATGATGAAGATTTGCAAAGAAGCGTCGGCAGCGAGGAGTTAGAAAACTATACGACAGAATCTAGCCAAAATAGCGATCCAGATGTTCTTGATGATTACTGTCTAGAATTGAAAGCCCTCACCGAGGCTGCTAATGACAGGAAAATTAACGAGAATATGGCTAGGTTGGCGACTGAATGCGCGGGTCGCTATCCCATAGAGGAGTGCGATACTGAAGATGGAACCTTATTCTAGTTGAGTGTTTTTGTTGCTAGGCAATAAGTAAAACTCCGCAATATCCTGGAATTGTCATTTGAAGATTTTCTACGGTAATTAAATTGACAGAGTGAGTCGAGTCAATGATCTTGGCGTTTTCTGGAATGAAGAAGCTTTGTTTCTCGTCTGCGAAATTGATGAAAATGTAAGCACGTTGACCAACCAGTTCTCTTTTTAATCCGAGAATGAATCCGTTGCCGGTGTTTTCTACAATACTCAAATCGCCATTTTTAAGAATTGGGAGAGTTTGGCGCAATTTTAGCAGCTTTCGGTGCATATTAAGCAGGGAATTGTTTGCGATTTTTTCGTTATCAACGTTAATCTTCGTGTGATTATCATTAACAGGAAGCCAAGGTTTTACGCTTGAAAAGCCTGCAAATTGCGAATCATTCCATTGCATTGGCGTGCGCTCCAAGTCTCGGCTATCAACAATAGAATTGGCGGGACTAAAATTATCTTGAATGTCATCAGCGGTCAATTCTCCATTCATCATGCCGATTTCGTCACCGTAATACACTACGCTGATTCCTGGTGTGAGGAGGTTTAAGAAGCTGAGGGCGCGGGCGCGTTCTTCGCCCAATCTGGAGGCAATTCGCGGCTGATCGTGATTTCCAATGCAGAAAAATGGCATGGTTGAGCTTGCTGATTGTAGGTAATTATTGATTTTTTTCTCAATATTTTTAGCGTGCCATTCGTTATCGCGATATTCCATAAAAAACGCCGAGGCTTTTGGGTGGACTGTCAGGATTTGGCCGTATTGATGATAAATATCGCCCAGCTTATCGTCGGGATAAAATTCAAACACCATTTGCTTGTCGTCATATTCATCGCAGACTGACGCCAATTCTTGCAAATATTCCTGGAAATGTGGTCCCATTTTACAGTGGTCGTGAATAAACGCTCCGTAATCGTTTGGATCGCCATAAAAATCAGGATTTGGAGAGTCGTCTTTAAAGTCGGGGTCTTTGGAAATTCCCCAAATTGCATCGACACGCATTCCATCAACGCCCACATTAAACCAAAATCGCACTATATTTTTCATTTCAGCACGCACTTCAGGATTATCCCAATTCAGATCTGGCTGCGTTTTCAGGAATGAATGCAGGTAAAATTGCCCAGTGAGCTCATCAAATTCCCATGAGCTGCCGCCAGACAAACTTCGCCAATTGTTAGGCTTGCTATTATCTTTTCCATCACGCCAAACATAGTAATCACGCTTGGGATTGTCGCACGAAGATTTGGATTCTTGAAACCACGGATGTTGGTTCGAGGTGTGGCAGGGAACGAGGTCGATCATAACTTTAATGTCGAGATCGTGAGCCTTTTTAAGTAGCGCTTGGAAATCTTCCATTTGACCAAAAGTAGGATCAATTGCTCGATAATTTGCGATATCATAACCAAAGTCGGTCAGCGGCGATACGAAGAACGGGGAAATCCAAATCGAATCGACGCCTAGCCATGATAAATAGTCCAGCTTCTCAGTAATGCCATTCAAATCGCCAATTCCATCGCCATTCGTATCTAGAAAACTGCGCGGATAAATTTGATAAAGAGAGGCGACATCTTGCCAAGTTTTCATGATTTAAGTATAAGCGAGATGATAGGGAAAATCAAAACAAATAAATTACATATGATGATAATGATGAGTCAATGCGTGACCTTTGCCTCGACGCAACAAATATAGATTGACGGGATATGATACGGCAAATGCGGCGAGCATACAAATTAGCCGGCTAACCCAATAAATCGGATGAGCTAAGTTCTTATCCATGGCGCCCGGAATGATTAGCATGATTATGTTGTCTACGACGGTCATTGACAGTATGGATAGTGTGTCAGCGGCGAAAACTAACTTTAAGGATTTTATGAGCGACAATTTGGCGCGTACTAATGGTATGATTGACGCGGTGTAGCCGGAGATGAAAGCTAAGATTGACGCTAAAATGACCGTAGTATGTGGCGCAAAGCCAGCGTGCGTGCCGATGGTCACGCCGATCATCTCACCAATCATACATCCCGCCAGACAGTGTAAACTTGCTGCTAGCGCCATACGTTTGGTTGAATTTTTTGTATTGCAATGATTATGAGATTCGTGATTCATTATTTTGTCCTTATGTTATTTAATTCATATAGATTGAGTAATTCTTCTATCGCTTTACTTTGCTGAGCTTCGTCGCCGGACGCCATTTTATCAGCAATGTGCGTGCGGAGATGTCGCTCCAGAATAAGTTTATTAAGCGACGCTAATGACTTTTGTATTGCTAGACTTTGGGTTAAAACATCCATGCAATACGCGTCGTCGGTAATTTGTTTCTCGAGTCCGCGCATTTGTCCTAATATGATCTTTGTGCGATGCAGGGCTCGTCGTTTGATGTCTGCTGTATCCATAAAATAATCATATACCCCCTGGGGGTATTATGTCAAATGTAATTAGCTATCTAAGGATTAACATATGAAAAAACCACCCGTTCGGATGGCTAAATATGAAAAAGGTGTTTTCTGGGCAAGGACGATTACCGTTATGACAGTGGAGGTGTTGGTATTTCGTTTAGGTGGCAAAGCTGCCGCGCTTAAGTATCTTAACCTCGTAGGTTATTGGTAAAACTTAAAGGCTAAACCTAGTCAATAAGTCTTTAAACTCTTGTTTTATAATACCTCGCCAGGTAGCAGTTTCACTTGCAGATTTACCCAAATGATCCTTGTGGTAAAGCAGCAAAACACGAACGGTGCGATCATTATGATTTACATATAAAATCGCTCTGTTTCCAGAGTCTTTTGCAGATTGTTTGCGTCCTGCAACGGCAAACTCATGTTTGATAATCCATTCCTTGTTGTCGTCAGTTCGATGAATCGGAGGATTTGTTCTTCCATTAAGCACTAGCTGGTCAATGTGTGCAAACTGCGCCACGAGTGCTCTGCGTGTTACGAGCCATTGATTGCCGTAATCCTTTTTGAACGCTTTGGCGTAGTGGCGTTCGGAGTAATCTTCAAATAGTACACGGTAGTTATCAGTAAACACGGCTCGGCTCTTCCTGGGTAATTAGCTCGTAGGGTATATATTCGTTTTGCCTACATACTTGCCAAGGAAGCTGCGTGTGTGTGAAGTGTACGATTTCTTTTGTATTTGAGTCTTTCCATTTTTGTGCAATTTTATCAATCAAGTCAAGTTCACTAGTCGAGAGATGCTGAGGCGGAGTATCTTGCGCAGATCGCGTGAGATTGAGCCATTGAGCCTCATCGCCAACCTTGAGTGATACTTTACCTTCATCAATAAGCTCATCAACAATACGAAAATACTGGTCGGGTACTGGACCATACTGCAAGCGACGGTACTTCATGCCACTCATCGGCTGCAAATGCTCATAATACCATGCAAAGTCTGCAAGGTAGATAAGTTTTGCAAGTAGCGTCTTCGTTGCGCTTTTGCCTGCGTATTCCGTATAGCGACGCAGCGTTTCCACTATCATTTCGCGGTATTTCTCGTAGTTTGGGATTTCTTGTGATAAAAGATCAATGATATCGACACCAAGAAAATCAGCAAGTTTGCCTAGTTCTTCACTGCTCAGTTCACGCTCGCCTTTTTCGGTGGCCACAACACTACTGCGACTTACGTCAATCGCTTTCGCCACATCATCTTGTGATAGTCCGTAGATCGCCCGGAGTTCGCGTAGATTCTTTTCAAGAGTCATTTTGCTTCCTTTCGCTTATATGCACAGTATACTACATCGCGCGTAACTATGTCAATATTACGACTATTTGTTTGTATAGTTGACATATAAGTGTGCGGTTGTGATATAATGAGAATACGAACCGGTAAAACACAAACGGTGGAGCTGTGTGGGCGGGTCGTCAAGGCGGAGGGTACCCGTCCGTAATACAACGTTAGAATAGGAAAAGTACTGGCCTACGGCCAGTACTAGCGTACAAGATTTGCTTCCCTCGTACACTCCTATTCTAGCACAACAACAATGTTGAGCCATATAGAAAGGGGAAAATCATGGCATACAATAATCAATGCACTCCGCTTTTGCGAGCACTAACCAAAAAACAATATACAGAACAACAAAAAATTGACGTATGGAATAAAGCGCATATAGTACAAGGCTATAACTCTGCATACGTTCGTGCCGACGCGTGTGGTGCGCTCATTGAATGGAGGCGTTACGGAGACATAACAAGTAGATACGGTTGGGAGATTGACCATATCATACCTAAATCGCTCGGAGGTACTGATGCTATCACTAACTTGCAACCGCTACAATGGCAAAACAACCGCGCAAAGGGCAATAGTCTTTCGCTCAACTACTGTGCAGTGAGGAGCTACTAGCTATGATTGACTTAACAATCACATCAGACCCAGATAAGGATGGTAACTACAAGCTCCAGTGCCCGCAGTGCCTCATATCGTTCTTTGCGCCTATTGCTAAAGATGACAAAACTGGTGAACTACAGGACATCATCTGCGAGAATTGTCATCACGCCGCCGAACCACTGATGTTTATATATACGGCAAACAAAGAGCAGGCCGACGCAATGGTAATGAACTACGCAGAGCGCGAGATGAAGAATATGCTCAAAAAAGCGTTTCGTGGCTCAAAGTACATCAAGATAAAGCAAAATCTATTTGGCAGACACTCGTCGCACTACGGCTTAATTAAACAGGCGTGATGTGGGGCGATTTACAACAATATTTTGGTGGGCGATGATTGCAGATATAGAAGTATTGAATCAGCTATTTTATATGTAACCATTATGTTTTGTGCGCGAAAATATGGCTCAAGTATCGCAAGCGTTTCACCGGTCGGGAACAACACGGGCAGTATCTGGCTTACAATTCGCTCATCATCAAAGAGCTTACGGAATGTGCGTAGCGGTAGATCTTTTATCTCTTCGGCAGATTCTTTGGGGCTACTGTCAAAATTGACGTTTGGTAAGTCTGGTATGTCTTGACGCCATTTTTGTAGATTATTCATGATATCAGGCCAAATATGAGACAAGTCGAGCTGGTTAAACATGTCTTGTCCATATGACACTGATAAGTGCACGCCCCACGATTCTTGCAGTTTTTGTAGCTCCGGCTGATAAAAGTTTCGGTTTTTGACAAGGCTTGGGTCAATGAAATAGAAAAATCCCCACGTTACTCTATCACCATAAATGTCGACAAGTGCCTCAAGTTTCTTTTCAAAGTTACTAATCTGACCACGTTTTTTGGTTGAATCATGGTCGTCGCGTACCTTTTGCTCAATGAATAGTACCTTGTCATCTTTGATAAGTAGTTGGTCAATATCAAGCGCGTCACCTTCTTTCGATGTAATCTTTTGCGGTAACGGTTGCCAGCCCTCGTTGATAAAGTATTGCTTGATTGCCACCTCGAACGCATCGCCAAAACGGATTTCATTTGACTGCAACAGGTTTTGTAGCAATTTTGCCTCTGGCTTGGTCGGGCGGAATAGCCCCACGTATCTATCGGGGTACTCGGCGACTTTCTTGAGCAAATCAGGTTTTGACTTTGCAAAGATTTTTTCATCAAAAATTTTCTTGAATTTTTCGTAATCAAGCATGGTTTTTCTCCAAATACTGCTGTCGAATTTCATCAATCAACACATCATTGACATACCAAAATGTCCAGCCATTGCATGATGGCTGATTTTGTAGGGCTGCGCCAACCTTGTGAATAGAACCCTCTACATCGCCGCTTTTTAGCGAGCCATTTGCAGTAACAGTCGCCGAGTATTTACCGTCTTTACTTGTGAGCGTTACGCCAGTCTCGATAAGTCCAATATCAACCAGCAAACCAAAGGCGACGCGCGGTGTTTTTGCCTCTAACTTGCTTGATACCAATGCTTCATTAAGCAGTGTTGTTTTGTCGAGTCGTTGCTTCGCAACTTTAATATAGGTATCGTCACGCTCAATACCGATATATTGCCGTCCTAGTTCTTTTGCGGCAACTGCGGTTGTGCCACTGCCGAGAAATGGGTCAAGCACAATATCGCCAGGCTTTGATGTTGCATTAATGATTCGACGAAGTAGGGCTAGTGGTTTTTGTGTTGAATGTGCTTTTTCTCCATTGAGTTTAGCACGCTCTTTTCCGCTACAAATAGGAATTAGCCAGTCGCTGCGCATTTGTTTATCCTCATTGTGTGTCTTCATGATTTTATAATTGAATGTTGGTTTTGACCTCTCGGATTTGCTAGCCCAAATTAGTGTTTCATGCGAATTATTGAAGCGTGTGCCTTTGAAATTGGGCATAGGGTTTGTTTTAATCCATAGAATATCGTTTAAGATCCAATAATCAAGGTCCTGGATGATTTTACCGACACGAAATATGTTATGGTAGCTACCAATAACCCAAATTGCACCATTGTCCTTGAGTACTCGACGACATTCTGTGAGCCATTTGGCTGTAAAGGAGTCGTAAGCTGTAAAACTGTCATATTTATCCCAGTCGTCATTGACTGCGGCTACTTTCGTGCTGTTTGGTCTCCACAAATCGCCTTTGAGCTGCAGATTGTAGGGTGGGTCGGCAAAAATTAAATCTACTGATTTGTCTGGTATGGTTTTTAGTATTTCAACGCAGTCACCTTGGATTACGACATTTGTTTCTAGTGATTCTATACTCATGGACGCCTTTGAGTTAGTTGCTATTATGTGAGTATTTATTGTCCGCAATAAAAAACGGACACCTACTCTAGGCGTCCAACCAACAATTGGGATTCAAACCAAATGCTTTTTCGAGCAAGTGCCCGTTTTTCTGGTTTGAATACCAAAAGTATTAGGTAATCCCTAAAATATTACGTTGTTGGTTGGACTTTTTTATTATACCACTTTTTTCATGCGCCACAAAGTGAATATACGAAAAATAAATATCTCAAAAGAATCAAATAGATTTATTTATAAATTTGAAACTAGAACAACCTAAGCAACCTCAACAAAAATGCTCCACAATCTTATTGCCGGCGATACCAAATCCAGTTAGCGTGTAAGTACTCGACATGATGGATTGCCTGTGCGGCAGCGATTGCATCCAGGCGTTAAAGGCTACGCGGCTAGTATGCAGGTCTGGCGGCGAAGTTTGCACCAGATTCTCGGCCGGCGCGTTGCAGACAGCCCTAGCTTTAAGTAATCCGTGCGGAATAGTTGTGCCTGGTTTATAATGGCTAAAATAATTATTCTCTTTCATGTCATTCGCCATCCACTGTGCTGTTCGATTAAGCGGCTCGTACATTTTTAATGGCTTCAGCTCGAGCATAATTAATCAATTCAAGAATCTCCAAAGCATCTGGCGGACCTATGTCATACTTTTTATCCTGGTCTGCCGGTTGCGGCTGTGGATTTGGAGTTGGATTTGGTTGCGGATTAGATGCAGGCTGCTGCGAATTGCCGGGCTGCTGAGGTTGCGGGGCTGGATTATGTTTCGGGCGTACGGGGTCAATTCTCTGCTCTTTTTGGTTTGGCTGCGGTTTTTCAGGCTTCTTCTCTTGCTAATTCGGCGTAGACTGCTTAGGCTGGAAATCTGTATTAGACTTGCTACTGCTGGAACTATTGTCAGAACCAGACTTGGTAAAGTTAGGGCTAGAAGTTGTTTTTTGCTCCTGATGCTGGCTGGCATTACCCTTATTTTTCGGCGCAATACATACAGCAATGTATACGCCTATCCCCGCCCCGATCAGTGTTAAAATAACTAATATAATTACAAGTTTTTGTTTTTCATACTTTGATTGTAGCAAGGAAACCGGTTATGTCAATCCGGAGGTGGCGGCCTGCGAAAATAGCCAAAGCATAGTGTATAATATAGTCAGCGCGGGTATCGTATAACGGCTATTATGTATGCTTCCCAAGCATGAGACGAGGGTTCGACTCCCTCTACCGCACCAATTCGGAACTAAAACGGAAAAGATCGCTCTGTCGAGCTGTTTTTTAGACTTTGGCAAAGCCAGATATTTTCTATCCAGCATTTCATCGGTTCGACCCACGCCAAAATACCTAGTGAGGATTGCTTGATTTGCCCTTGCAAACACTTCTTTTTGTCCAGTATCTTTGCTGATAGTTCACACCCTATGCTAAATAACTGTACGACCCGTTCTCGTGAGGTTCTAATGCTGACATTTAGTAGCGATGATACCTTTCAATTCATCTTGTCAGATTAGCTCGTATAGCCTGTCCGCTCACTTTGCGCCACAGGTTCGATATTACAGATAAAACCTTTACTTTTAATCCGTTACTTTCTTATTTCCTTAAGTACCAGTTCTCGTAAAATTTCAGATTTATTTTTACCTGTAATATACGCCTCGTGCTTTAAATAATTATAAATTTCTGAGTTTATAAAGAAATTAAAGCGCATATCCTGTTTTTTATATCATTTTTCTCAAAAAAACCTTTTAGTATCCCGCTAACAGTGTTTAGGTCGTATCTCTTGATAGTAACAAATTGGTCAAAGTCAGGGTTGACATTGCTAGAGAGGCTGACAGACGATATGTCATGGCGAGATAGCATAAGGACTGGTTTCTTCTGCTGTACAGCAACCGCTATTTGATAACCAATGGCTATATTTTCATCAGTAACTTCTGCCACAACCAAGTCTGCCCCTCCGATAGCCTCCAAATCCTTCTTTGTGAACACGCCCCAATTAATGCCATCTTTACGATTGATTGATTCAATAAATCTACGCTCTTTACTGAGCCATTTCCTAGAGGGCTTATGCCCCAACTGATTAATAGTATCGTGGATTTTCTTTAGGTATGTATAATTAATATCTGTGTTGTGTTGCAATAAAATGCACAATCATAATTCTTTTCCTATAGACATGTTTAGTTTATAATAACCATATAAATATGATACTATGCAGAGATATTAATGGTAAAGCCCATGTCGTCGCCAAGACAAGCTTAATCAAGAGAACATCCGCCTATGGAGTCATAAGGAGCAAAAAAGGAATCCTGCTCGTCAGAGACAGAACCTCCTCCGATAAGAAATGGGATCTGCCGGGTGGAGGTATCGAGCCCAAAGAACGATTACTTGATGGCTTAAGGCGTGAGATAAAAGAAGAGACAGGATTGGATGTCGTGGGTAACCCTACAAAAATATGCAAATTCACCGAGTACTTCTACGATATCGATTCCGGGCAAGGATGGGAGTCAACGCGTCATTTCTATGAAGTTTCACACAAAGGCGATCCTATAATGGACGGAAACTACG
>ERZ773069.46-NODE-46-length-85937-cov-8.869926_pt1 | contig 85937 bp, 80 predicted proteins | sample MGYA00580619_ERZ773069 | MGnify/ENA primary metagenome ERZ773069 (study PRJEB29015, sample SAMEA2738007) | human oral metagenome | biome: human oral; feature: human-associated habitat; material: dental | place: China | collected 2108 ...
TTGCAAATCTTTCAACTGCACTGTTACCATTTTCTATTTCTTCATCAAGTTTTTTAAATGATGCTTCAAGATTTTCTGCAACATCTTTTCTCATTGTGTCTGATTCAGATAATTCTGATACATATTCTTCTACATTTTTTCTGCTTACAATAACATCTATCTTTTTCTCATCTGATTTTACTGAAGCTTCTATCATTTCAGGTGCTTCCACTTTAGCAAACTGTCCGTTTACTCCACCTTCTGCCTCAATTACTGTTGCACTCATTCCTTTTGCAGTAATGTATCTGTTACCCATAGCCTGTTCCAGTACAGTATTTCCATTCAGATTAACTGTTCCTTTTACAGTAAGCTTTGTTCCTATTTCAGCCTTTGTAACTGCTCCATTTCCTGCAGTGTAATCTCCTGTTATAACTGCTCCTGAACCTTTATTTTCAAGAATTCCACCATTATTGTTTACATTTCTCTGATCATTTATTATAGCTGTTGGATAAGTTACCAATGTTCCTTGCTGATTTATTGTTATATCAGAAGTATTATTTCCATATATTTCTAATTTTCCTTCATCTATTGTAGTATTTCCCATATAGCTGTTATTTCCTGTTAATATCAGTGTTCCATTCCCTGATTTTAGAAGTCCTGCATCTCCACTGATATCATTTTCAAAAATTGATGTTATGGAATTTCCGATATTAGCATTAAATTGTCCTTTTAATCCGGCATTTGATGCTCTTTCTCCTACAATAAGGATACTATTGAACTGAGCAGGCCCTTTTAATGCTTTTGTTTCATCAAGAAGTCCCCATCCAAATATAGTATCTACTCCCGGTTGCCCTAAATCCTTTGCAGTTGTCAGCAGTGTCTGTTTTAATTCATGTCCTGTCATCCATGGGAATTTTTCCTGTACCTTAGCTGCCGTAGCTGTCACTCTTGGTGTTGCAAATGATGACCCATAAGAAGAACACATTTCTAATTCACAATTTCCATTTGCTGAAACTGACCACCACATTGCTGCTCCTGCTCTTGCAAGGTGTGGATTATATTCTGTTCCATCAGGTTTTACTCCTACTACTGCAATCCATCCTTTGTGAAGTTCAGAAATATATGCTGGCATTCCAGCCTGAATTGTCGGTGCATTATATGTTTTTCTTCCACCACCTTCAATAGCAGTTGTATTTCCTGCAGCCCAGATAAATAGAGCTCCATTATTTACTGCCTTTTTATAGAAATCATTCAGTTCATCTATTCTTCTATCCAGAACATCAGTAGTACTTTCTCTTTCCCTTAATACACCTGGTCTTAAAGGTTGTTTGTAATTTGTTGAATTATAGTCAGAAAACTCAACCGCTGTCCCAAAAGACTGGTTAAATATCCTTACACCACTATTATAAAGTTCTTCATATTTACTTTTATCTGCTACTATTTTCTTTCCTGATTCTCCAAAACTTACACCGTAAACTGAAGCTCCTTTTGCACCATTCCCGTTTCTTCCTGCTAAGATTGTTGCAACTGTAAGTCCATGTTCACTTCCATTTAATGAACTGTTAGGTCCCAGAGTCTTACCTACAGCAGTCATTCTACTTCCAAACTCATCATTAATTACTTGGGCGAAAGTTTCCCCTTCAAGAAATCCACCATTAACTAATTTTGCATGTAATTCTTTAGTTTTTGCATTTTCACTTAAGAAGTCACTGTCCAGAACTCCTACCTTAACTCCTTGTCCTGTAGTTTCTCTTGAATCAACAGGTTTAGCAAAACGGTTGTCTGCTGTAGGCACCTGAGGTGCTGCTGGTGCAGGTGCTGGATTCTGCGGTTGTGCAACCTGTCCGTTATTGTTCCCATTATTTGTTCCATTTATATTTCCATTGCCAGTATTTGTACTTCCTGGTGTAGGCATTACCGGAGTTGCAGAGGTTGTCTGTGGAGCAGAACCTCCGCCACCACCACCTCCACCACAGCTGGCCAGTACTGATATTAAACTTATTAACAATATTATTTTCTTCATTTCTTCCTCATTTCGTATTCTTTTTTTGTTCTCTTTTTTGTTTCATATTTTACTGTATAATTTTATCATACAATATTTTAAATGTCATTTTATTATAAACATTTTTTTTATCACTTTTTTCATATTTTGATAAAAGAATCTTCCTTTATTAAAACTCTCGTTTTTTAAAGGAAGATTCATTTATTTCAATTTAATTTTTTCCTAAACTAATATTATTCTTAAAAGTTAGAATTTTATTTATTTTTTTTCTGGAGTTTTAGAATACAAATCTTCCAGCAGTTCTTCATTGTTTTTGTAACTTCTTATAAGTTCAATAAGTCTTTTCAGCCCTTCAACTTCTGACATCTGGTTCAGTTCTCTTCTGAGACGCCATATTTTTTCAAGCTTATCTTTAGGAATTAAAAGTTCTTCCCTTCTTGTTCCACTTTTCAGTACATCCATTGCCGGAAATATTCTAAGCTGTTCCAATGCCCTGCTTAAAATGATTTCCATATTTCCTGTCCCTTTAAATTCCTCAAAAATTACATCATCCATCTTACTTCCAGTTTCAATAAGTGCTGTGGCAATTATAGTCAAACTTCCACCATTCTTTATGTTTCTTGCTGCTCCTAAAAATCTTTTTGGATAGTATAAAGCATTCGGATCTATTCCTCCCGATATCAGCTTTCCACTTGAAGGGATTGTAATGTTATAAGATCTGGCAAGTCTGGTAAGACTGTCCATCAGAATTAATATATCCTTCCCACGTTCCACTTCCCTTTTTGCCATTTCCAGTACATTTTCTGTAACTTGGGTGTGAACATTGGGATTTTCATCGAATGTTGCGGCATAAACTTCCGCTTCCTTTACATTTTCCTTTATATCAGTAACTTCTTCCGGTCTTTCATCTATAAGTAAAATCCACACATCAATTTCAGGATTGTATTTTATTATGTCATTTGCCAGAGTTGACAGAAGTACTGTTTTTCCTGCTTTAGGCGGAGCAACAATAAGTCCTCTCTGTCCTTTTCCAATTGGTGAAATAAGATCTATTATTCTTGATGAAATTTCTCCACTTCCAAGATTTATTTTCTTATCAGGATATGAAGGAATCAAATCATCAAAGAACGGACGTTCCAATGACTTATCAGGTAAATCCCCATTTACAAGTAATACTTTTAATATACCATAGTTTCTTTCTGTCCCTATTGGAACCCTCAGTTCCCCAAATACTACATCTTCATTTCTAAGGAAAAATCTCTTTATCTGTGATATTGAAACATATACATCCGGTCCGATAGTTGTTTCCCTAAGGAATCCAAAGCTTCCTTCTCCCATTATGTCAAGTTTTCCATATCCGTAAGTTTTTCCAATTTCCTTACCTTTCTCAATAAGCACTGCATTTACAAGGTCATACTTTGTCATTACGGAAAAATTAGGAATATTGTATTCCTTAGCCATTTTTTTCAGATTTGTGACATTTGTATTCAGTATTTCTTTTATAAGTTTTTCTTCACTTTGCTGACTTTCATCAGTATATCTCTCATTTTTTTCATGGTTTTCTGTTCTCTCAGAAACTCTTACATTTCTTTCCACTTTTTCTATTTCTTTTACTTCTTTTTTTATAATTCCCTCTCCTTCTTTTTCTTCTTTACCTTTTCTTTCCATCTGCTTCTCATCTATGTCATTTAAATTTTCCAGTTCTTCCTGCTTTTCAGTCTTTGGCTTTCTTCCTCTCTTTTTAACTTCTTTTATTTCCACAGTAGAAGTTTCTTTTTTTACATTTTCTGTTTCTTCAGTATTTTCCTCAGTTTTTTTCTTTCTTCCACGTTTTTTTACTTCTTTTACATTCTCACTCATTTATTCCTCCAATTCTCCGTATAGTGTCCATGTTTTTGCTTCATATATTCTTGTATGCACGAATTTCCCTTTTAAATCTGTTCTGTCGCTTTTAAACAGTACGATTTTATGAGTTGACGTTCTTCCAGTCAGCATTTCAGGGTTTTTTCTGCTTGGCCCCTCTACAAGTACTTTTACCGTCTTCCCTAAATATTTCTGGCTTTCCTCCTTTGCTTTATAATTTTGAAGACGCATTAACTGCTGAAGCCTTTCACTTTTCACCTGTTCTTCCACCTGTTCTTCCATTGTTGCAGCCGGAGTACCGCTTCTCTTGGAATACATAAACATAAAAGCATTTTCAAAACCAACTTCATTTACTACATCCATTGTATCCTGAAAATCCTCATCTGTTTCTCCTGGAAATCCTACAATTATATCAGTTGTCAGACCTATATCGGGTATTTTTTCTTTAATTTTCTTTGCCAGAGTTATGAATTCTTCCTTTGTGTAACCTCTGTTCATTGCATTCAATATTTTAGTCGAACCTGATTGAAGTGGTAAGTGTAACATTCTTGCTATTTTAGAATTGTCTGCTATTGCTTCTATTACTTCATCTGTGAAATCTTTAGGATGTGGCGAAACATATTTTATCCAGAAATCCCCTTCTATCTTGGCACTCTCCCTAAGCAGTTTTGCAAAATTATCTGTTTCATCTGCCAGATCGCTACCATACGAGTTGACATTCTGTCCTAAAAATAATATTTCCTTGTATCCCTTTTCCGTATATTTCTTTACATCCTGAACTATCTCATGTAACGGAACAGATCTTTCCATTCCCCTTACATAAGGTACTATGCAGAAGGTACAGTAATTATTACATCCATATGTTATTGAAATTGAAGCTACTATATCATCACCAAAATCAGCGTCCACCCTCTGAGGTAATTCATCTTCATCTTCAACCATAACTACGTGTACATCTTCACCTTTTTCAAGTCTTTCAATTATATCCGGTATTCTTCCTATATTCTGATTACCAAGGACTAAATCTACATAAGGAGTTTTCTTTATAAACTCGTCTCTTACTTCCTGGGCAAGACAACCTGTTACACCGATAATCATCTTACCATTCTTTTTTTCCTTAAGCCTTTTAAGATCCCCCAGTTTCCCGTATACTTTTACAGCTGCTCCTTCCCTTACTGTACATGTATTCAGAAATACCAGATCAGAATCATCTATGTCATCTACTATTTCATAACCCATTGTCTGCAGAATCTGTTTCATTTTAGCACTTTCATTAACATTCATCTGACATCCATAAGTTATAACTGTTGCTTTTTTACTCACTTAATCTCTCCTTTTTTATTTCTCGCTTTTTACTTGCATGTTGCATTATAGCACAATTTTCTGAATAATAAAAGACTAGAGTTTATATCCTCTAGTCTATAATATTATACAGATATTTTTATTTGTATATACTTAATTTTTACATATCATTTCATGATTTGAAAATTAATTTCCAAGTTCAAAAGTATTTACAGGAAGTTTATATTCAGGAATTCTATAATTAATTATTCTGTCAACTGTCAAAATTCCATTAGACACTCTTCCTGAAACAGTTAATGTAATTATATCCTCATCTGTTACTCCGTAATTTTGTCCTATTGAATTGTAAACAAGATCCAATGTTCCTGAATTATCATTCAGCTGATAATATAAAATTTTATCTTTAAAAACTAGATTGTCTTTTTTATACGTGAATGTGTTTGTAGATTTAACATATTCTCCCGTATAAACTTTGTTTGTAATTTTTGTTTTTTTTGCTGAATAACTTACAAACGCCATTGTCATTATTAGCAAAAACAATACCATCTTTTTCATTTAAAAAACCTCCATTTTTATTTATGAAATCCTAAATCTGCCGGATTTACATCTCCTGAAATTTTTTTTACTATTCCACCATTTTTTTCAAATTCTGTTCTAAGCAGAGTCACTTTTTTTATCAGCTCCACCGTATCCTTTTCCAGCCCGTCTGAATTATATCTTCCTTTTGACCAGTATTCTATGACGAGGTTGCTATCTCCGCAAATGACCTTTATATTATTTTTTTTTGCATATTTCAATGCCGCAAACAATCCTGTAAGTTCACCGAAATTATTTGTTCTTCCGTCAGATAACTTGTAGTTACCGTATTTGTTTATTTTTGAAGCTTCAAGTATTTCATACAGCAATGAATTACCGTCATAATCTGTCAGCCTTACTTCAACTCCTTCACCTCTTCCGGTTCCGGCGTCAAAGTAAATCCCATCCTTTTCAAGCTCCAAAAATAAGTTTTCATTTTTCTTTTCTTTTTTTTCATATTCTGCACCTGACTTCAGCCATTCCTGAGCTTCCTTCTCACTCTTAAACGACTTGTATCTGGCTTTTTTTCCTTTTACCTTCTGTTCACATTCATTCCAGGTATAAAATATTCCGCTTTCCTGACTGTCCAAAAGATAATAGGCATATATCTTGCTTTTTTTCAATCCTGACATAATTTTCTAAATTTATAAAATTATAAATTTAATCCTCCGTCTACTCTTAATACCTGACCTGTTATAAATTTAGACATATCACTTGCAAGGAATAATGCCGCATCAGCTACATCTTCCGCATCTCCCATTTTCTTAAGAGGTGTGTTTTCTAAAACAGATTCCACAAGCTTTTCAGGCAGTACATGTGTCATATCAGTTTTAATAAATCCAGGTGCTATTGCATTAGATCTCAGGTTCTTTTTTCCAAATTCCTTTGCCCATGTTTTAGCCATTGCTATAACTCCACCTTTTGAAGCTGCGTAGTTTGTCTGTCCTGCATTACCGTCAACTCCTACAACTGAAGCCATGTTAATAACACTTGCCCCTTTACTTTTAAGCAGTAATGAAACAAACCCCTGCATCACATTGTAAACACCTTTTAAATTTATATCAATTAATAAATCCCAGTCATCTTCCTTCATTCTTTGAAGTAAGGAATCTCTTGTGATTCCTGCATTGTTTACTAATACGTCAAGTCTTCCGTACTTTTCCTTTACCATTGTGGCAAGTTCTTTTATGTTTTCCCTATCAGTTACATTCAGTTTTACGTGTGTAACATTTTCATGAGTATAATCAGCATCTATTAAGTCTCCTGAAATAACTGTAGCTCCGTTTTCAGCATATTTTAAAACGATTTCTTTTCCAATTCCTCTTGCCCCACCTGTTACCAAAGCTATTTTTCCTTTTAACATACTGTCCGCCTTTCAATAATTATTTTATATCAATTACAGTTACAACAGATATAATTTCAATTTATCTTTATTATATTATTTTGCAACTTCCAGTTTTACTTTTGTAACACCTTTACTTGTACTTGCTATTTTTGAAAATGCCGCCTTACTTAAGTCTATTACCCTTCCTTTTGAATAAGGTCCTCTGTTGTTGATTCTTACTACAACTGATTTACCGTTATCCAGATTAGTAACTTTTACCTTTGTTCCGAAAGGTAATGTCTTATGCGCCGCAGTCAGGCTGTTTTCATTGAAGATTTCACCGTTTGCAGTTTTCTTTCCATGCCAGCTTCCTCCATAATATGAAGCCATTCCAGTCTGAAAATGCGTATACTTCTCACGTTCCTCAATTACCTTTTCAAATGTATCCGCCACTGCCTTATTTTTTGAGTTTACATTCAGATTTTCTTCCTTGTTCTGATATATTGTATTCAAGTTTGTAACCATAACGGATTCCTGACTTGCTTTTTCTTTTTCCACTGTCACTTCCGCAGCATTTTTTGTTTCTTCCCATGAAGATGCCGCCACTACATCGGCAGTTCTTTTTGGTTTAGCTGTTTCAGCTTTTCTACTTCTTGTAGACACTGTTTTTGTTTCCTTTGTAGTTTTAGTGCTCTTTGTACTTACTGTACCTTTTTTAGTTTCTTTACCTGATGTATCTTTATTTTTCGTAGTGTTACTTTTAGAATTTTTACTATTGACTGTACCTTTTTTTGATTCTGTTTTAGAACCTGTATTTTTTTTAGTTTCGGTATTTTTCTTATCCTTCGTTTCCTTTTTAGCATTCGCATTTTTTGAAGTTGAAGCAGACTTTTTTGTAGAAGCTGTTTTTGTAACAGTCGTCTTCGCCTTCGATGTTTTTTTAGTATTTGACCCTGTTGCTGCGAATAAAGAAGCAGATATTGTCAGTCCTATGCAAAAAAACACTGTTTTTTTCATATAAATATCCTCCATCCTTAAAATCTGTAATATTATATCACAAGTGTTTCGTTTGCATACTTAGACTAAACTTAGTTAACTGATTCAGGCTGTTTAACATGCTGAAATTTTGGACTGTCTACTGTCAATGTTTCAAAGACATACCCTTTAGCCTTGTAGGCATCTATTATTTTCTGTAACGCTTCAACTGTTGTTGTTTTTGCATAAGCATCATGCATAAGAAGGTTCACTTCCCTTACATTACATACTCCATTTTTAACCAGTTTCTCTACAGGAACTTTGTTTCCTGATGCATCTGTACTGTCGCAGTTCCAATCCTGATAAACGTACCCTTCTTTTGTAAGTCTGTTTATGATACCCTGTTTTATTGGCTTTGATACTCTTGTAGTACTTGATCCTCCAGGGAATCTTGTAACTTTAGGATCTACTCCTGTTTTTTCCTTAATAAGATCCCTCAATTTATATAAATCAGCAAAGAATGCATCTACAGAAGCATATACCTGTTTATATTCATGAGAATATGTATGAATTGCAATAGCATGTCCTTCATCTACAATACGCTTATACATATCCGGATTCTGTCCGATAACAAAGAAAGTTCCCTTTATATTATTTTTCTTTAATATATCAAGTATTTTTGGAGTGTTGTTAGGAGTAGGCCCATCATCAAATGTAAGATATACAACCTTTATTCCTCTCTGCGCCCTTAGCTGATTATATTCCTTTTTAAGCTTATTATTTTTTTCAGTTACATCTTTTAAAGATGCTTCTGTTTTAACTTTTTTATCTTTTAATTCAGTAATCTGCTTGTTTAATGATTTTTTCTCAAGGGCACCTTTTGCAGCACCGTAAATTGTAAATCCTGAATATCCAAGTCCCGCAAGACTTAAAATTAATGCTATTCCACCTATAACTTTTTTCATTATTTTAGTTCCTCTCTATAATTATTTTCAGTATTATTTCTTTTTTATATCCAATAAACGTGTCTAAAATTTTCAGACGATGCTTAAAAGATTTCTATTATTAGTTCCTGTTTTTAATTTTTATTTTTTATTCTGATTTAATTTTTCCATTATATCATTATAGCTTTTTTTAACTTCTGCATCTCTTTTTTCAAGCTGACCCACTTCTGAAGCAAGGGTTTCTTTTTCAGCCTTCAGCTCCTTCACTTCTCCTGATATTTTTTTACTTGCATCTTCCAAGTAAAATTTTGAAAGTGCAGTAAGCCCTGCGGCCAATATAAACAAAAATATTATCAATTTAGCCATTGCTGACATTTTCTTATCTTCATAATGATTATGATAATGATTTTTATGATTTGACATTTGTATCCTCCTTGTCTAATTTTAATGTTTTTTAAAATACATATCTATATTTGAGATTTTATAAAAAATAAAAGACCTCTTAAAAAAGAGGTCTTATAAAAGGGGGGGTTAATTGAGGTTTCAGATCTTTTTGATCTGAATTCATTATACACTATATAAATTAAATCCCAATTAACATTTGATTGTTTTTATAATAAATCTTTTTTATAGATACGATTTTATATTCTGATCTTAATATAGTATATAATAATTTCCATAAAATTTAAAGTCTTATTTCGTAGTTTTATATTTGTATTGCCATTTTACTGGCATAGAAACTATTTTTTTATAACATAATTAGAGATTTCAGGCAAAATTCCAACAAAAAATACAAATAAAAGCAATTAAAGTCTTCAAATTTGTGGTAATTTATTATATAATATAAAATAAATTATAAGGAAAGGAGACATATGTTTTATTTGGTAAAACTATTTCCCTAAAAAATTATCAAATTCAAAACATATAACTGGAAAGATGGAATTACTTACTATTCAATTGAAGGAACTCTTCAAAAAAAATATAAACCGTATTTTTAACAGTGATTTCTCAGATAAAATCGATATCCAAAATTCTACGAAAAAAGAATTTGGTGATTTTCAGACAAATTTTGCCATGATAACTTCAAAAATCATAGGTAAAAATCCAAGAGAAATAGCCAATGAAATCATAGAAAAGTTTGAAGCTGATGACATCATCGAAAAACTTGAAGTAGCAGGACCTGGATTTATAAACATCTATCTGAAAAATAACTTTATTAATAATGAAATTAAAAAAATAGGGGAGGAAAAATATGATTTTTCATTCCTTAACACTGACAGAACTGTTGTAATTGACTATTCTTCTCCAAACATTGCAAAGCGTATGCACGTTGGGCACTTAAGAAGTACAATTATTGGAGAATCTATAAAAAGAATTATGCAGTTCCTAGGATTTAAAGTTTTCGGAGATAACCACATAGGAGACTGGGGAACTCAGTTTGGAAAACTTATTGTTGCTTACGAACGTTGGCTTGACAAGGAAGCTTATGAAAATGATCCGATAGAAGAACTTGAAAGAATATATGTACTTTTCTCTGATAAAGCAAAAGAAGATCCTTCCCTAAACGACATTGCAAGGGAAGAACTTAGAAAACTTCAGGCGGGAGACGAAAAAAACAACGCCCTTTGGAAGGAATTTATTAATATTTCAATAAATGAATACAATAAAATTTATAAAAGATTTGATATTAAATTTGACTTCTACAATGGTGAATCATTCTATAATGATATGATGCCTGACGTACTTGAAGATTTAAAAGCAAGAAAAATTGCAAGGGAAGATGACGATGCACTTGTTGTTTTCTTTGATGAAGAAACAAAACTTCACCCATGTATAGTTCAGAAAAAGGATGGAAGCTTCCTTTATTCAACTTCTGACCTTGCGACTATTAAATATAGAAAAGATGAATTAAACGCTGATATGGGGTTATATGTTGTTGATGAAAGACAGCAGGAACACTTTAAGCAAGTATTTGAAATTGCAAGAATGACAGGAGCACCTTATGATTATGAAAAAGTTCATATTCAATTTGGTATTATGAGATTTGCAAATGGAGTTATCCTATCTACAAGAGGTGGAAATGTAATCAGACTTATCGACCTTCTGAATAAAGCACAGGAAGAAGTAAGAAAAGTTATAGATGAAAAGAATCCTGATTTACCTGAAGCTGAAAAGGATATTATCTCAGATATAGTTGGAACAGGAGCAATAAAATACTTTGACCTGAGCCAGAACAGAACTTCACCTATATTATTTGACTGGGATAAAGTACTAAGCTTCGAAGGAAATACAGGACCATACTTACAATACACTTATGTAAGAATAATGTCCCTTCTGAGAAAAATGGAATCTGAAAATATTTCAGTTGACAAGAGCAAGGATATTATCCTTGATGACATGAATGACATTGAAAGAGACCTTGCAGTTATGCTGTTAAGATTCCCTCAAGTTGTAGTAAAAGCGTATGAAGGATTTAAACCTAACCTGATTGCAGATTATTTATTTGATCTGGCTAAAACTTACAATAACTTCTACAACTCAAAATCTATATTGAAGGAAGAAAACAAGGATGTAATGCAGGCAAGAATATTACTTTCAATAAAGGCTGCAGACATACTGAAACAGGGATTGTCATTGTTATCAATACAGACAGTAGAGAGAATGTAATAGTAGAATAGACAATCCACATAAAATTTTAAAAATATGAAAGATTATATTTATGAATTATTTAAAATTTTACAATGTAAAACAAAAAAATGAATTTAGAAAAAGTCATCAGCCTGATTTTTCAGGCGAATTTTGACTTTTTCTTAATGAATAATTGTTTTACATAAGTAAAATTTTGATAAATGAATAAATATATCTTTCATATTTTTTTATCCTCTACTTATTTTTCTGTAAATATGCGGAGAAACCCTGAAATATTTCTTAAAAATTTTCGTGAAATAGTTGGCATCTTCAATTCCTACGTGTCTACACACTTCTGATATCCTGTCGTCTGTCTCAAGAATTCTTCTTGCGGCAACTGTCATTTTAATTTCCATAAAAAATTTATTTGGTGATTTCCCTGTATGCTTTTTAAACAGTCTTCTGAAAGACGCCTCACTTATATCAGACAATCTGCAGTAGAATTCTGTTGAAAATTCCCTAAAGGGATTATTTATCATATCATTTACAATTGCCTGTACCCTGCTGTCTATTTCCCTGTTGTAATACTGAATTTTACATGTTCTGCTTTCCCCTTTTTCCTTTGAAATATTTATTAAATAACCTACTATTATTTCCAGATATCCCCTTAAAACAAAGGAAGTCCCCAATCTATTGGCATTTTTTTCCTTTATCATTGAATAAAAACAGTCAATAATAAATTTATCTTCACATTTAATCTGTGTATCAAAATCCATTATTTCAGACCATATTTTTAGTCCATGTATAGAATAGGAGGCAGTAAATCTGATACTTATAAAGGAAAAATGATTTGAAACAGACATACACTGAAGGTTACAGCTTTCAGGTATGTAAATAATATCATTTTTACCCACATCGTATACATTGTCATCTATTATAAATTTTGCATTTCCCTCCACTATAAACCTTATCATTGAGTAAGGTACCTTTTCTTCCTGAAATTTCCAGTCCCTATTGAAGGTATATGTATCAACATAAAGAAAAGCCAGATGGAATGCCTTCATTAATGAGTTGTTTTCCATAATTTGTAACTCCTGCTGTCATTTTACTTTAATTATACCTCATAATATTTATAAAACAATTTTTTATGTACAATTTTTTAAAAAAATTATATCTATTTAATCGTTTTTTACTATAATTAATCGTTTTAGATATCTTGTTTTATTAAAAAATGAAGGTATACTCTTAATAATCAAAAGGAAAAACTGACGTCAATTATTTTCACACAGATACGATATACTTAAAATAGTATATTTCACTTATTTTACAACAATTAATATCTAACATTGAAAGGATGGAACAATTATGAAAAAGAAGATTATTCTGTTACTTATCTCAGTATTATTTCTTATTATTTCCTGCGGAGGTTCAAAACAGTCAAATGAAACAGGAGAACTTGAAGGAGAAATAGTATTCTGGCATTCATTTACTCAAGGACCTAGAAATGAGTTCATGAAACAGGCTGCTGAAGAATTTATGAAAAAACATCCGAAAGTAAAAATTAAAATTGAAACATTTGCATGGCCTGAATTTTACACTAAATGGACAACTGGATTACAGGCCGGGCAAGTTCCTGATGTAAGTACAGCTTTACCTAACCACGTTGTAGAACTGTTACAGGCAGATGCTTTAGTTCCTATTGATGATGTAATCGATCATATTGGAAAAGATAGATTTTATACAGCTCCTCTTACAGAAGGGGAAATGAACGGAAAACATTATTCTATACCTCTATATTCACACGCTCAGGTAATGTGGTACAGAAAAGATTTATTACAGGCTGCAGGACTTGAAGTTCCAAAAACATGGGCAGAATTATTTGAAGCTGCTAAAAAATTAAATAATCCTCCTCAAGTTTATGGATTATCAGTTCCTATGGGACTTGGAGATATGATGGCAACTAGATTCCTTAACTTCTATGTTCGTTCAGCAGGAGAAACTTTAATAACTAAAGACGGAAAAGCAAACCTTACAAGCAAGGCTGCCATAGATGGGATAAATTACTGGGTAAATATGTATAAAGCAGTATCTCCAAAAGGTTCTGTAAACTTTAAAGTATTGGATCAGGCTACACTTTATTATCAAGGTAAAACAGCTTTTGACTTTAACAGTGGATTCCAAATTGGAGGAGTTAAACAGAACTCACCTGATTTGCTGGACAAAATAGCTGCCGCACCAATACCTAAAGTAAATGCATCAGACCCTGAACAGGGAATAGAAACTTCAAATATACCTATAATTGTATGGAAAAATAGTAAACACCCTGAAATTGCAAAAGCTTTTGTTGAAAGTTTATATGAAAAAGAAAAATATATTAAATTCTTACATTCTGTTCCAGGTGGTATGTTACCAGCCTTAAAGGATATTTCAAATGATCCTGCATATTTAGACAATCCAATAATAAAACAGTTCCAGGATACAATCACAGTTATTAACAATGCTGTTGACAAAGGTACTGCAATTGGAATGGAATTTGGACCAAAACCTGAAGCTGGAATAATTACAAGCCAAGGTGTAATTGAAAAAATGTTCCAGGAAATTATACTTAAAAATGTTCCCGTGGAAGAAGCTGCAAAAAAAGCTGAAAAGGAACTAAACGACCTATTTGCTGCGGCAAAATAACCAGCTAGCCACGTGACAGGAAAGGAATACTCATGAAAAAGAATAAAATGAAAATCGATAAGATAAATCTGGTGTTTGTTTTACCAGCCATGTTAATAGTTTTTCTTCTGCTGGTTTATCCTATAATTTCCAGTGTATATTTCAGCTTTACATCGAAAAACTTAATTAGACCGTATTACAAGTGGATCTGGTTTGACAACTTCAAATTTGTCCTTACTAACCCTGAATTTTATCATGCATTCCTGACTTCAATAAAATGGACTGTTTTATCAATTACAGGACAGCTTCTGGTAGGATTTATAGCTGCTCTTTCCTTAAACAGAATTCCAAAATTTTCGGGATTTTATAGAACTCTACTTATTATTCCATGGGCGTTTCCAGCTATCGTTATAGCATTTTCATGGAAATGGATTTTAAATGATGTTTATGGATTTATACCGAATTTACTTACACAACTGCATATTACAAAGGAAAACATAAACTTTCTGGCGGATCCGAAAACAGCCTTCTGGATAGTACTGTTTATAAATATATGGTTTGGAGCCCCTCTGTTTATGGTAAATATTCTGGCAGCCTTAAAGACTATTCCACGTGAACAGTATGAAGCGGCTATTGTTGACGGTGCATCTTCTTTTCAGGTATTCCGTTACATAACAATAAGACATATACGTGGAGTTATAGGACTACTGGTTGTTTTAAGAACAATATGGGTCTTCAATAACTTTGACCTGCTTTATCTACTGACTGGAGGAGGTCCTTCAGACTTGACTACTACTTTACCAATATATGCATACAAGACAGGATGGAATTTAAAAAGATTAGGAACAGCATCTGCAGTCACTATTCTACTACTTCTGTTTCTGATGACTGTGTGTTTTGGATATTTCAAACTGCTTAACAGATGGGAAAGAGAGGATGATAAATAATGAAATACAGTTATAAAAATAATATCTATACTGGATTAATCTATTTACTTTTAACTGTTATGGCAATAATTGCCGTTTTCCCTCTAATATGGATTATTCTTTCTTCCATAAAGCCTTCAAGCGAAATGTCCAATAATCCATTGACTTTTATTCCTAAAAAAATTACATTCGATTATTATAGACAGGTTTTGTTCAGTCTGAATTTTATAAGAAATATAAAAAATAGTTTAGTTATATCATTTACAGCCACTGTAATAACTATAATTGTTTCAGCCCTTGGAGCTTACGGAATTGTAAGATTTTTCCCTAAAGTAGGTAAAAAAATGACAAAAATGCTTATTACTACATATATGTTTCCTACTATCCTGCTGGCTGTCCCATACGTTACAGTTATGGCAAAATTAGGATTAATTAATACATGGATTGGTGTAGTTATTACTTATCTGTCGTTTTCCATACCATATGCAATATGGATGCTGATAGGATTTTTCCAAACTGTTCCTATTGGAATTGAGGAAGCTGCAAAAGTTGACGGAGTAGGAAAATTCGGGATATTTTTTCAGATTGTACTTCCAATAGTGTCTCCAGGAATTGTTTCAACTGCCATTTATACATTTATCAATACATGGAATGAATTCCTGTATGCACTGTTATTAATAAATAACTCTGAAAAAATGCCTCTGTCAATAGCCCTCTACTCTTTAACAGGTTCAGAAATACTGGACTGGGGACAGATGATGGCTGCATCAGTAATTGTAATCCTACCTTCAGTAGTATTCTTCATGATTATACAGAACAAGATTGCAGGAGGATTATCAGACGGGTCAGTTAAGTAAACATATTAGGACAAAATTATATACATAATTTGAAGAAAGGAGAGTATGATTTTATTTTATACTATCATACATTACAGAAATGAAAAATATAAATTACGGAATAATAGGAACCGGATATTTTGGAGCACATTTAGGAAGAATACTTAATAAAATTGAAGGAGCAAAAGTTGTTGCCATTTATGATCCGGAAAATACAAAAAATATTTCTGAAGAACTTGGATGTGAAGTTTCAGAAAACATTCAGGAATTATGTGCAAGAGAGGATATTGATGCAATAATAGTTGCATCACCAAATGGAGCACATAAGGAAGCCGTTTTAGAAGCTGCTAAAAATAAGAAACATGTATTCTGTGAAAAGCCTATCGCACTTTCATACAAGGAATGTTCTGAAATGATAGAAGCTACAAAAAAGAATGGCGTAATCTTCATGGCAGGACATGTAATGAATTTCATGAATGGTGTAAGAAAAATAAAACAGTTAATAAATGACGGTGTTATAGGAGAAGTTTTACATTGCCATTCTATGAGAAATGGATGGGAAAAGGAACAAAAAGAAATTAGCTGGAAAAAAATAAAGGAACTTTCAGGAGGACACTTGTATCACCATATACACGAACTGGACTTTATACAGTTTATAATGGGAGTGCCTGAAAAAGTAACAATGGTTGGAGGAAACATCGCCCATCAAGGGGAAAAATTTGGTGATGAAGATGATGCTCTTTTCATAACACTTGAATTTCCAAATAAAAGATTTGCAACTTTACAGTATGGATCTGCATTCAGATGGCCTGATCATTCTGTAAAAATTCAAGGAACTAAAGGAGCTATCCTACTGGATCTTCAGGATGTAGGAGTTACTTTAAAAATTGATGATAAAGAAGAAAAATTTCTGCTTCATCGTACTAAAGAAGAAGATGATGACAGAACAAGAATATATAAAGGACTGGAAATGGATGGTGCAATAATGTACGGTAAACCTGATAGAATCCCTCCTTTATGGCTGCATGGAATCATGGAAATGGAAATGGAATTTCTACATAATGTCCTTCAGGGTGCTGAAGTTGATAAAGAATTCATTCCATTACTGGACGGTACTGCCGCAAGAGATTCCATTCTGACAGCAGATGCCCTTACTAAGTCTTTGGAAGAAGACAGAAAAGTAAAAATATCTGAACTTTTGTAAACTCCGTTTTGTTTCATTGCAATATAAAAAAAGTTGTCAATTTCTGGCAACTTCTTTTTATTTTACAATTTCATTTACAGAGATTTTATTTTGAAATCCAGTATTTCAAGCAGATAATTTAAAATACTTTTTTGAGAGTATATTATACTACTCTCTAAACTCATTCCTTTTCTTAAATTTAATTTTTTTATATTTTTTGAATCTATATTTCCTATAGCTAAATAATATTTTTCTCCATTTTCTCTTATTAAAGCATCTTTTGAAATCAGAATTATATTTCCTTTTAACACTATATTTTTCTTTTCATCAGGATAATTTAGATGATAATTTATTTTATTTCCTTTTTTTATTTTAGCTACATCATTTTCTCCAACATAAATATTCACTTTATATTTTTCATTTTCAGGTATTATTTTTGCTATATTTACATCTGATGAAACTATATCCCCATTATTTATATTTTTTATTATTTCAATATATCCTGAAATAGGAGCTGTTACTTTTGAATTTTTTAGATTATTGTCAATAGAACTTATTTTTATCTTATTTTCCTTTATTTGAGAATCTAAATTTATTTTTTCATTATTTAAATTTACACTGTACTCTATTTCCTCTTGTTTCCTTTTTTCTCTTAACAGTCTAAGCTGATTCACGCTTTTATCATATTCAAATTTTGAAATCCCTCCAACTTTTAAAATTTCATAATTTACATTTTTTAATTTTTCCTGTTCAGATATCTCAATATCTAAAGATCTCAAAACTGATAAATGAGCATTTCTTTTAGATATATAATTTAAAACAAGTGTATCTGTTTCATAATTTTTATTACTCATTGCATTATATAAATTTGTTTTTTCTTTTATTTCTTTTTCCAAAAAATATTTTTCTAAAATTAAATTTTCTGTTTCTATTTCATAAAGAAGGTCTCCTTTATTTACTTTCTTTCCATAACCTAAATTATTATTTTTTACTTTCCCAGTTACTATATTTGCAATTACACTCTCATTATTTTCTGTTTCTATTATACCTGTAGCTTTTATTCTTAAATCTATTTTCCCAAAATAACTCCAAATGAAAAAAGAAACTAGAATCAATAATAAAAAATAAACTAAAATACTATAAAATAAACTAAGCCTTTGATTTGAGAATTCTTTTATGTTTTCTATTTCATCAAATTTATATACTTTTATTTTCATCAGCTTCTCTCCTGTTCTTTCAAAAGTTTATAGTATTTTCCTTTCATATTAACTAGTTCTTCATGAGTGCCAGATTCTATTATTTCACCTTTATCAAGAACATATATCCTATCACACATACGAATTGTGCTAAGTCTATGAGCAATTATTATGATTGTCATTTCCATATCTAAATTATTAAGAGTATTTTGAATAATATTTTCTGTTATGGTATCTAAATTACTTGTAGCTTCATCCATAATAAGTATATCCGGTTTTTTCAACAAAGCTCTTAGTATTGACAATCTTTGTTTTTGTCCCATGGATAAATTGGCTCCATTTTCTTCTATCACGTAATTAAATCTTTGTGGTAGCTGATTTATAAAATCATAGGCATTTATTTTTTTAGCCATTTCAATAACTTCTTCCATTTTTATTGTCTCATTTAGTATAAGATTCTCTTTTATTGTATTATTAAATAGAAATATATCTTGTGAGATATAAGATATTTTTTCTCTTAAAAATGTAATGTCTATATCTTTAATATTAAAATCATTAATATTTATTTCACCTTTTTCAAAATCAAAAAACTTAAGAAATAATTTTGCCAAAGTTGTCTTTCCACTTCCAGATTCTCCAACTAATGCTATTTTTTCACCTTTTTTTATTTTCATATTTATATTCTTTAATATTTGTTCTCTTGTTCCATATCTAAAATCAAGATTTTTTATTTCTATATCACCTTTTAAATTATTAGGAATTATTCTTTCATCTTTCTGTTCAATATCTAAATCTATAACTTCTCCTAATCTATCAGCAGAAACCATAGCAGTTTGAATTGTTGGTTGTAATCCTATTAAATTTTTTACAGGTTCTGTAAAATATCCAAGCAATGTGTTAAATACCATCATTTCCCCTAATGTTAATTTACCATTTATTACCTGCATTGATCCTATCCATATTATAGCCATACTTCCTAATAGTTCCACAATTTCTGATAATGTACCTAAAAAAATTCCTATTTTAGTTCTTTTCAGTGAAGACTTTAAAACTTTTAAATATTTAAATTCTGTTTCATCCTGTATTCTTTTTTCAAGATTGTATGTTTTTATTGTTTCTATTCCATTTATACTCTGTATTACTAATGAAGTCATCTGTGAGTTATTTTCTAAAACTTCCCTATTTACCTTTTTTAGTATTCCTTTGAAAGAAAATACTATAATCGTATAAAGTAAAAGAAGTACTACTGAAATAAAGAATAAATACTGATTTTGAAAATATACAATAATTCCACCCACTACAGACATTATCACATCCAACATTAAACTTAGAACTGTTTCAGCAACAGTATCATTTATATTATCTGCATCAGAAAATCTTGAAATTATTTCTCCTGCCTTTCTCGAAGAAAAGAATTTCATTGGTAACCTTATCATGTGATTGTAATATCCAAATAAAATTGATACATCTATCCGTTGACCTAAAAACATAAGTAGAAAGCCTCTAAATATACTAAGAAATATTTTTATTATTTCTAACATTATTACCCCTATTATAAGTATATTCAATGTTGTCACAAGCTTATCTTTTAAAACATAATCTACTAAAAACTTAAAATAAAATGAGCTTATTATCCCAAGAAAAGTATATAACATTGATGTTAGAAAGATATTCCATAATAAGCTTTTCTGATTTTTTAAAACATAAAAAAATCTCATTAAAGAATTATCATTCTCATTCCTTTTTTCAAAATTCTTTTTAGGATCTATCAGAATTAAAATCCCAGTCCATATTTCTGAAAATTTTTCATGTGTATATTTTTTTATTCCAATTGCAGGATCGGAAATAATAATACTTTTTTTAGTAACATTATGTACTACGACATAATGTAAAAGATTCTCTTTAGTTTGAATATGAGCTATTAAGGGAAATGATACGCTGTTGTCTATCTTCCTGTCTTCTACTTTTACAGCTTTTGAATCAAAACCTGAGTACTCTAATCCCTTTAATATTCCAACAATATTTGTACCATTTTTATCTGTACCCATTACATCTCTTAATTTTGCTACTGAAAAATTAGATTTGTATTGTTTTGCTACTGTTAAAACACAAGCTGGGCCACAGTCAGTTTCATCTCTCTGTAATACACTATAATATTTTTTAAACATATAAAGCACAACCTTTTTGTAATTTTATTTAAAAATAAAGAGTTTCCAAACTGTAAGAAACTCTTTACTTTATTCTATTAGTTTATAGATACCAAATAGTTGTATAAAAAAATATCATTTTAAACTTTATAATCTTCTTTCCTGATTTGAATTACTTTTTACTTTTATAACAATTCTTCCTACAATACCAACAACGGCTCCTATAAACACAGCCACCAATATTCCTGCTATCCAGCCATAATTATCCACAACTCGTCCTCCAACAATTGCAGAAAATACTGATGCTATTATTACCATGATGTTTTTATATTTTTTATTCATTAATTAACCTCCTTTTTTAGGTTTACCATCCCCATTTACAAGCTGCTCTATCAAAAGCGTAACCTACTCCTCCAGTTACTGCTCCTGCAGCTGCTCCTGTAGCTGCTCCTGGACCAACACCAGATCCTCCTGTAACAAGTCCTCCTGTAACCGCTCCTTCAAAAGCTCCAGTTATACCACCTTTTACTACTTCTCTAGTAAAATCTCTAGCTTTCCAACTGCAGTCCCTACCATTTTTACTTTTATGTTCCCTATTTCTATTTCTATTTCTTGATTGTCTTTCTCTGTACTCACGATATTCTCTTCCACCTGAAAAACGTTCTCCACCATTAATCTCAATTTGTTCAGCATAATTTAATTCTGTCATTTTCATAAATTTACCTCCAAATTTTTATTTTTTTCTAATAAATATTACTCCCCCCATCTTTATTTTATCTTTGAAAAAAATTACATTTTGATTTGAACTAATTTTATAACAACTCTTCCAACAATACCAACAACAGCTCCTATAAATGCAGCTGCAAATACTCCTGCTATCCAACCGTAATTACTTACAATTTGTCCCCCAAGAATTGCAGAAGATACTGATGCTATTATAATCATAATATTTCTATATTTTCTATTCATTATTCACACTTCCTTCAGATTTACTATTCTCTTTTAATTTTTGAAATATTTTTTTCCCTATCAAGACAATACTTAATATTATTACACCAACTATTAAAACAGCTATTGGGCCACTTCTATCCCAAACCTTATTTAAAAATATTACTAAAAAAATTATTACAAGTATAGGGAGTAGTTTTTTATTTTTACTATTCATATATTAGCCTCCTGTATTATTTTTAATTATTATACCCCGAAAAATTCCTGTTATCAAATTTAATTTTCATTTCCTAAATTCAAAAAAATTCCCAATTAAAAATCCAGCCAAAATTTCTCTCTAAATTCAAAGAAATTCCAGCCGGATATTTTCTAAATTTATTTTCAACTCATATTTTCTGAAATACTCTTAAACCATTAGTTTGCCAGTTTTATTTCATTCCATATTTTATCCTGTTTTTCTTTTGCTTCATCTGATAATGCTGCAGGAAGTTTAGCATTTTCAACAACCTGAGCTCTATCTACAGTTGGTTTTACCTTTGATTTTTCTTCAACGCCTTTTATAACGGAAGGAGTCTTAAAGTATTCATATACTTTTATGAAGTTTTCAGGTCTGTATATAAATTCTAAGAATTTATAGGCATTTTCCTTATTAGGTGAATTTTTTACAATAGCCATGCTGTCTATATACATCATTGCATCTTTAGGTATAAAGAAATCAAAGTTTTTGTATTCAGATTCTTCCAGTTCACCATAGACATTTTCAGCATATCCGTGGACAGCATAGAATTCTCCAGTAGCCACACTCTTAGCAAAAGATGTTGCATCAAATTTTGCAAGATTTTTCTTCCATGCAAGGATTTTATTTTTAGCTTCCTGTAACTGCTTGTCATCTGCTGAATCTGAAGGATAACCTAAAGACTGAAGAGCTGCTCCTATTACTTCTCTTCCGTCATCCAGCATTGTCATTTTCCCTTTATATTTTTCCTGTAGAAAAATATCAAAAGATCGAGGGTAATCTTTCATAAATTTTTTATTTACCGCTATCCCTGTTGCAAAATATGCATAAGGTATTGAGTAATTTAAGCCCGGATCATATATTTTTGAAAGTTCCTCAAGCTTAAGTCCATCTTTATTAAGGTTGTTAAAAGTTTCTCCCAGTTTCTGCTTATCCAATTTTTCTATAAGCCCACTTTTTATAAGAACATCAACATAATCTGTAGATGGTGAAACTATGTCAAACCCCTTTGCTCCTGACATTAATTTTGCTAGCATAACATCATTATTATCATAATAGCTCAAATTTACCTTTATTCCAGTTTCCTTCTGAAAATTGTCTATTATTTCCTGCGGTATAAAATACGTCCATGTGTAAATATTCAGCTCCTTACTTCCTGAATCTCCACTTCCACTGCTTTTGCCTCCACAGGCAACCATCAACAACATCATTCCAAACAGTAAAACAATCTTTTTCAATTCTGACATCACTTCCTTAAATTTATATTTTAGTTACATTTCTGAGTATACCAAAAAAAACGAATTATATCAAATGTTTTTTTACAGTTTCCCTGTCATCAAAATGTCTTTTTTCCTTTCCTATAATCTGATAAGTTTCATGCCCTTTCCCTGCTATAAGAAGGCTGTCCCCTTCCCTGATTATTTCCTGAACTGCATATTTTATAGCCTGTTCCCTGTCTTCAATAATCACATATTTTTCCTTAGGAAAATTTATTTCAGTAAGACCTGATTCAACTTCCTTCAGTATTGCCATAGGATCTTCCGTTCTCGGATTATCTGAAGTCAATATTATATAGTCACTGAATTCTGCCGCAGCCTTTGCCATTTTAGGTCTTTTCTTATTATCCCTGTCTCCACCTGCACCAAATATAGTGACAACTCTATTTTCTGTTATTTTCTTCAATGTAGTTCCTACATTCATAAGTCCGTCATCTGTATGGGCATAATCCACTACAATTCTTACATTTATATTATTTTTTACAGTTTCAAATCTTCCAGGTACAGAAGGCATTTTTTCAAGCTTTTCTACAATCTTTTCCATTCCTATTCCCAATGACAGTGCCGAAGCCACACATCCAAGAATATTATGCAAATTGTATTCCCCTACAAGATTTACATCCAGAATATATTCATCATTTCCATATATTATTTTTATTTTCATACCGTCGTTAGTATATTTTATTATTTTCCCATATAAATCTGCTGTTTTATCTTTTACACTTATTGAAAAATATCTGTTTTCCTTCTTATCTTCTGTATCACTTTGGACTCCACTTTGGTTATTAACAATTTTTTCAGAAATTATTCTTTTACCATACTCATCATCTATGTTTATAATTCCTGTACCATTTTTTCTGAGCATGGAAAATATTTTCCTTTTGGCATTGAAGTAATTTTCCATTGTTCCATGAAAATCCAGATGATCCTGAGTAAGATTTGTAAATATCGCAGAGTCAAATTCCAGCATATTTACACGGCCTATTTCAAGTGCATGCGAGCTGACTTCCATTATAAAATACTCTACTCCTCTTTTTACACTTTCATTTATCAATTTTATAAGCTCAAGGGATTCAGGCGTTGTATTTACTGTCTCAAATTCCTCGTCAAGTATTCTGTTTCCTGTAGTTCCAATCCTTGCTGTTTTTTCAAGTATATTTTCAAGGATATAACTTGATGTCGTTTTTCCATTTGTTCCTGTTATCCCTACTATTTTCAATTTATTCTGTGGGTAGTTATAGTAATTTGAAGCTATTATTCCCAAACTTTTCCTTACATTTTCTATAAGTATAAAGGAAACTTTTTCATAATTGCTATATCCGGATACATTGACTCTTTTTTCAGCAACTATCATTTTAGCACCACTATCAATGGCCTTCTGAATAAAGTCATGCCCGTCAACATTATTTCCTGTCATTGCTATAAAAACAAAGTTTTCCCTTATTTTTCTAGAATCGTACTCAATTCCTGCTATTTCAAATTTTTCTCCTTCATTTAAAATTTCATAGGAGATATTATCAAATATTCTGTACATTTTCCTACCACCTTAAATTATATTTCATAAAATTTACTGTTTTGTCTTTAATTTGATTATAACAAAAAAAGCTGGAATTATCCAGCTTAATTTATTAATATCTGTTATTTAAACTGTAAATTTGAAAAACACTTTTACAGTCTTCCATTAATTTACATAAGTAATTTATTTACACACTAATTAGTTGCCTTTATAGGCTCTGCTGCCGTAAGTTCCCATTGTTGGATTCCTTTACCTTTAAGGTCTGAATCACGGCCAATGTAATAATTTTTTACCCTTTTGTTTACAGGAACAATTTCATATCTGAAAGTCAGAGGTACTTCAACTGCTTGATCTATGTAATATTCCTGCCATTTTTTATAAGCTTCTGCCTTATAATTAGGGTCTTCCAATGTCTTAGGACTTGAAGTTTCTGCCATCAGCTTATCATTTTCTTCTGAAACAAATCTTGTATAGTTGAATGCGGCCTTTCTTCCGGTAGATTCAAATGGATTCAGGTTTGTTCCTACTCCCCATGCGGCAAAGTATACATCTATTTCAGGATCATCGGCATCTACTTTATCATAGAAACTGTTAAATTCAATAAGTCTTCCTGTAGAAAGCACTGCTTTTATCCCTATCTGTTTCCACTGCTGGATATAGAACTGCACCAATGGTTCAGCAATATCTCCACCTGCCATTGCAGCTATTCTTACTTCAAAAGGTTTTCCATTTTTATCTTCTCTGTATCCGTCTCCATTTACATCTTTGTATCCTGCTTCATCTAATAACTTTTTAGCTTTTTCAGGATCATAAGGATATCCTTTTATATCTTTTGAATAATATTTCTTAAATGCTGGCGGTACTGACATTGTCGCTCTTTCTCTCAGACCATAGTAGAACGCTTTTGTCATCTGGTCAACATCAAGCCCATAAGCAAGAGCCTGTCTCAAGTTTTTGTCTGCCATTTTTGCATTAGGATCCATAATATTTTCCCCTTTTGTCTTATCAAAATGACCTACTTTGAATCCCATATATGAATAGTATAATTCCTGTCTTCCAAGTAATTCCAGGTTATCTAAATTACTGTATGTTTTATAAAGATCTGTTGGAATACGTAATGCCAAATCATATTTACCTGCCTTTAATGCAGAAACTATAGTATTCGAGTTTACTACTTCCACTGTAACTTTTTCAATTTTTGGTTTACCTTTAAAGTAATATGGGTTTGCTTTCAGTTCCAGACTTTCTCCCTGTACATTACTTACTATTGTATAAGCTCCCAAAGTCAATACTTTACTTCTTACTTTTTCAGATTTTTCAAGGTCTTTTATAGGTATATCCTTCAAATAATGTTTAGGTAACACTGATCCTATCAGACCATTTCCTATAGTGTATATTCCTTGGCCCAACTCAGTAAAGGAAACTTCCACTGTCTTATCATCAATTTTTTTCAATCCTGAGATATTGGCAGCCTTTCCTTCATGATATTCTTTTACTCCTACTACCTTTAAGCTTTCATCATCAAATCTTACACCTGTGTAATCCTTATTTGCAATTACTTCAAACGTATAAATAATATCATCAGCTACTAACGGCTGTCCGTCAGACCATTTTACACCATCTTTTATTTTTATCGTAGCCTTTTTGTTTGGAATATCAACATTAAGTGTTGATAACCCAGTATCTGTAATTTCAAAGTTTTCATCCGTATCAAATATCTGGTTATTAAAGAATAATGATATCAAATCTCCGTCATAACCATCTCCCTGACCGATATTAGTGTAAAAAATCCCTACCAGAGGTGAATCTTTTACTAATGCAACCTTTAAAACAGCATCCTTTACTGCAGGTGCATTATTTGTCGTTTCAATTGCAAACTTTGAAGCATCCACACCTTCTTCCCCACTCTTAATACTTTTTTCTCTCCAGGCCCGCACGCTGTAACTAGAAGCATAACTACGGCCAGAAGAAACATCATCAATTTTCTACTTTTCATTTTCCTACCTCCCTACAAAATATACTTATATTATTTTTGCCATTTTTTTCACAATATTACAATACCTTTTTTCAAAATATAAAAAAAATGCTCTAAACCACAAGGTATAAAGCAATATCGTTTATTAGTTTATAATTGAGTGGTGCCCAGACGCGGAATCGAACCACGGACACAGGGATTTTCAGTCCCTTGCTCTACCGACTGAGCTATCTGGGCATAAATGGCGGAAGTGACGAGACTCGAACTCGCGACATCTTGCGTGACAGGCAAGCACTCTAACCAACTGAGCTACACCTCCAAATCAATGGTGGTCACAATTGGGCTCGAACCAATGACCCCCTGCTTGTAAGGCAGGTGCTCTCCCAACTGAGCTATGCGACCACTTCTCATGACTTAATTAGTATACTATATTTCCCGAATTATTTCAACTATTTTTTTCAATTTTTTTTATTTTTTTTATCCAACCGTCATATAAACCAGTATTTTAGATACTTATATGAATTATTAATTTTTTTTAAAATAAGGTTTTTTAGGCAAATTATAAAAAAATTTACTAAAAAAAGCATAGCTTTAAAACTTTTTAATTTTCATCAATTTATTTTTCAGCTATGCTTTTTTATGTATCAGGACAGATTTTTACCTTTTCTTACATCACTATTTAACAATACTGTCTATCCATGTAAATAATTCATCCAGGTCATAATCACTGTGCTATGTTCCAGCATATATTATAGAACCTTTTAATAACTGCAGAAACAAAATAAAAAGACATGAACGTACTGCATCCCAAATCTTATATGCAAAATTTGAAACACAGTACAGAACTGTCTCAAAGGTCATAGACCCAAACAGTATTTCATGCCTTCCTATTTTATTTTATGGTTAAATGTTATTGCAATATTACATCAAGTTTTGACCAGTGATAATTTTTCCAACCCAGTTACGCAGTACATCTACACTTGGGAACATTACAGGTGCAGCAAGTGCATCACGCATCAGTCTTGATAAAGGCCCTTTGCTGTTATATGCAGCTCCACCACCTATTCTCATTCCAAGGTTAGCTGAATCAACACAGTTTAATGAGGCTGTCACCCTTGCAGTCATTATTTTTTCAAATGCATCAGGTTCTTCGTTTGCCATAGCTTCTGTTGCGGCATTAAGAGCACTTTCCGCTACAAATGCATTATTAAACAGGTGCGATATATGAAGCAGTACAGTTTCAATATTTGCCAATGTCTTATCTCCAGGGTATTTTCTGTTTAAAGCATGAGCTTTTGCAGCTTCATATATTGTTTTTCCTAATCCAGTGTAAACTGCAGTCAGTCCTGCCATAAAGTATATAACATCTATATTTACAGGATATTTCTGGTTAGCTTTTTGTCTATCTATATAAATAGCATACTTATTATCCAGTTTCATATCTTTCATGTGCATAGGACATGAGTTGTTTCCTCTCATTCCCAGTCCATTCCAGTCACTTTCGCTAAATTCAAGCCCTTCAGTTCCATAAGGTACAAGCCAGTTTACAGGCCCTCTTTTTTCATCAGCCGGAACTGAAATCAGGTAATATGAAGCATAATTAGCAGAAGTAATCATACTTTTCGATCCGTTCATAATACTGTAATCTTCGTGATTTTCAACTTGCATTTGGGAGTTGAACACATGTACTCCTGTACCAGATTCACTTCTTGCAAGTGACATAAATTTGTTATTTTCCATTATGTCCTTTACAACTTGCCTCTTTATTTCATCACGTCCGAAAGTTAACGTAAATTTCAATGCAACATTACTCATTGTATAACAAAGTCCTGCAGTTGCAGTCCCTTCAGCAAATGCCTGTGTTACTTGAGCATGTTCTTTTATTCCTGCCCCTTCTCCACCGAATTCTTTTGGAACAAGGATTTTAAAAAATCCTTCCTCTGCAATTTTTTTGAAAATTTCTTTTGGGAATTTTCCTTCCCTGTCTATTTCATCAGCATGAGGCGCTATGTGTTTATCTGAAAATTCCTTCGCCCATCTGTAATAATCTTTCATTTTTTTCCTCCTGTGTATTTTTTCTTAAATAATATGTATAACATTATTATTTAGCACATTTATATAAGCCCCTAATCTCTTAACTCATTCTTCTTACATTGTACATACAAATTATAACATAATAATTAAACTTATTCTACTTTTTTATACTCGATATTTTTCTTTTTTGGATTTAGTACTAAAATTTCATCAGAAAGATATTTTAGAACATTCATGTCGTGGCTTATGAATATAATCGTAACATCTTTAATTTCTTTTAATATATCTAAAATTTTCTTCTGATTTTCCACATCAAGAGCCGATGTCGGCTCATCAAGAATAAATACTTCCGGATTTCCTGCCAGTGCTCTCGCTATTGAGAGTCTCTGCAATTCCCCACCTGACAGTTCTGACGGATATTTATCCATAAATTCAGGATTTATTCCTACTTTTTTAGCCAACTCATCTAATTTATAATTTGTGTTGTTAAGCCTTATAATTTCAGATATTGAAAATCCTATACTCCTTTTAGGATCAAATGAATTAAAAGGATTCTGAAAAACCACCTGAAATCTCCTTCTTACATCCAAAAGCTTTCCATTCAGCAAGATTTCCCCTTCATATTTTATAAGTCCTAAAACTGCCTTTATAAAGGTTGTTTTTCCTGAACCTGTCATTCCCATCAATCCATATATTTTTTTGTCTAATTTCAAATTTACATTTTCCAGTATTGTTTTTTCATATTTTACTGTCAAATTTTTTATTTCCAGCATTTAATCTCCTAACTTAAAAAGTTTCAGTAATTTTCTGCTATACTCATCTTTTGGATTATTTATAACTTCTGATGCTTTCCCTTTTTCTACAATTTTTCCACTTTTCATTACTATCAGTTCATCTGATATATCTTCTATCATATCCAGATCATGGGATATAAATATTATTGAAAATTTTTCTTCCTTTTGCAGCTTTTTCAGAAGTTTAATTATACTTTTTCCTGTATTAACATCAAGAGATGTTGTAGGTTCATCACATATTAAAACTTCAGGATTCAGCAAAAGTGCTGTGACAATAACCATTCTCTGAAGTTCTCCACCTGACATTTCATGAGGATATTTCTTAAGATAACTCTCATTTAGGAAAACCTTTTCAAGCAGATACTTTATCTTTATATCATCTCTCTTAAGTTTTTTTATTTTATAAATTCTGTCCAATTGCTTATTTATCTTTTCCACTGGAGAAAATGTATTAAAAGGATTCTGATAAACTATTGCTATATCTGAAAGTCTTATTAATACAGTTTCCTTTTCACTCAGTTCTAAAATTTCCTTTCCCATAAATTTTATACTTCCGGAAACTTCATATATGTTTCTGTCAAGAAGTCCCATTACGGAAAGTACTGTAAGAGTTTTTCCTGACCCCGATTGTCCAATTATCCCCAGTGTTTCATTTCTATTAAGTTTAAAACTCACATTGTCAACTAGAATTTTATCATTTGCAGATATTTTTAAATTATTTACTTCCAGCATCCTTAAGCCCCTCCCCTATTAGATTTATTGAGAAAACTAGAAGTAAAACAGATACTCCTGCAGGTAACCATAACCACCATTTCTTCTGTATATTTAAAATATTCAATGTTACAGAAAGCATCGATCCCCAGCTGGCTTGTGGCTCCTGAACTCCCATTCCTAAAAATGATAAGGAAGATTCCATAAGTATAGCCTGTGCAACTGAAGTTGTAAAAATTACAAAAATTGTATTTTTTAAATTAGGAATTATATGATTTATTAATATTCTTCCTGTCCTTTCATTATTTATTTTTAAAATCTGGATAAATTCCTTATCCTTTAATGTCTTTATTTCAGTTCTTATTAGTCTCGTAGGAACTGAAAATGTAAAAAATACTATAATTATTATCAAATTCTTAATGGAAGGCCCAACAAATGCCGCAACTGAAATTGCAAGTATGTAAAACGGAAAGCACATAAATACGTCACATATTCTCATTATTGAGGAATCCAATTTTTCAAAAAATGCAGAAATAAATCCTAGAAATAAGGAAACCATTATTTTTACTGCTGTTGCCAGGATTCCAACTGTCAGCGACACTTTACCACCTGCCATTAGTCTTGCCAGTATATCCCTTCCAGTAGTATCTGTTCCCAGTAGAAATTTTCCATTTGGTTTAATTTCAATTTTCATCACATCAGTAGTATTTGGATTTACTTTATAAATAAGAGGCCCAATAAAAATAAACAGAACTATCACTGAAAATACTATACTTCCTGATATTAACTTATAATTCTTTTTTTTCATCCCTACACTCCTATCCTTTTATCCAGATAATAATTTAAAAGATCGGATAAAAAATTAGAAGTCAGGACAGTAAATGCAATTATTATTATAATTCCCATAATTAGAGGATAATCCCTGTAGGATACTGCATCATAGTTAAGTTTCCCTAATCCAGGCCAAACAAATACAGTTTCTGTTATTAGGGCTCCTGCAATAAGGTTAGGGATTTCCATAAAAATCATTGTGAAAATTTGAGGAAGTATGTTTCTAAATCCTATTATTTTATAAGCCTGATACCTTGTCATTCCAAATCCCTGATAAGTTCTTATGTATTCAGCATTTTTCACTGACTGCATATATCCCTTTATATATCTTACAAAATATGAAAACTGGATAAATGTCAGAACCATAACAGGTAGGATTGCATGATGAATTTTTGTAAAAATAGTATCAATTGTAATTGTTTCCGAAAGAACTCCTGTCCCTGAAACAGGAAACAGGGGATAATCAAATGCCAGCCATTTTATAAGTAATATTGCAAAAAGAAATGTTGGCATTGAAATTCCTATACTGCTCAATATATCAACTATTCTGTTTAAAAGTCCATCATAATATGCAATGTATCTTCCTATTACTATTGCAATATAAAGTCCTATTATCAAGGCTGGTAGAGTCAGAAAAAGGGTGTTAGGAATTTTTTCCATAATTAACGATATTACTGACTGTCCATATTTCATGGAATATCCCAAATCAAATCTTAAAACGGAAGAAAACCATTTTAAAAATTTTATAGGAAGCATGTCATAATAACCCTTTTTCTGTAGCATCATTTCAATCTGCTCAGGAGTCATTCCCGGTTTCATTGAATCAATGTAGGGATTTCCTGGTGCAATCTGAAGTAATGCAAATACAAAAATACAGATTCCTAATAATATTATAATAGATGTTATTATTCTTTTAGTTATGTATTTTTTCATTTTTCCTCTTCCATGTCCTTAAAGTTTAAAATTTTTATTTACCAAATTCCCATTTTTCAACATTATAGAAACCTGCAAATGTATTTGGTGTATAATTTTTTAAATTTTTGTTATATGCTTTAACTATGTCTGAAGCATATAATGGTACCCATGGTAATTCTTTATTTAAAAGTTTACCAAAATCATTTAAGATTTTTGCTCTTTCTTCAAGAACTGTTGCCTTTCTGTTTAAATCCATCAGATTGTCAGCTTCCTTAGATTTAAATCCTGCAATATTCCATCCAAAAACTCCTTTTTCATCAGTAGCCTGTGTAGAATACCAGTTTGGTGTAGGATCCGGATCTGCTTCAAGAGTATTTCCCATCAGATACATTTCAAATTCATGATCTCCTACAACTTTTTGCATTACAGCCTTAAATTCCATTGCCTCTATATTTACTTTAATTCCTATTTTGCTTAAATTATCCTGAATTATAGTTCCTGTTTTTTCTCTTATTGTATCTCCTGTAGGAACAGTAAGTGTAAGTTCAAGGTCTTTTCCTCCCTTGTCTACTATTCCATTTCCATTTGTATCTTCATATCCTGCTTCCTTAAGAAGAGCTTTTGCTTTTTCTACATCAAATTTATACTCAACAAGTCCTTCTTTAGGATATGACCACAATGATGGAACCATAGGTGTATTTATTACTACCCCATTCCCTTCAAGTAATCCATTTACAAGAGCTTCCCTGTCTATTCCATAAGCAACTGCTGTTCTTAATTTTACATCCTGTAAAGTTTTGTTTCTCAAATTGAATCCCATGTACTGTATTTTTGAGTTCGGATATTTTAATACTTCTATTCCTTTTTCATTTAGAGTCTTTGCATTGTCTGCTTTTATATTTGAAAGTTCCACTAAATCAATACTTCCATTTATAAGTTCAGCACTTGAAGTTTCTTCGTTTACAACCTTAAATACAAAATTCTTTATTTTCGGAGCTCCGTTATGATATTCTTCATTGGCAACTAATTTCGCAAATTCTCCAACTTTAAATGAATCAAATTTATAAGGTCCTGAACCTACTGGTTTAGCAATAGCTTCATTATTTTCTCCCCATTTTTCAATATCAATTTTTCCCCATATGTGAGCAGGTAAAATTCCTAAAGTTCCTATATTGATTAATGCAGGTGAATAAGGAGTATCAAAATTTATTTCTACTGTATTGTCATCAGGACATACTACTCCTTTTAATTCAGTAGCTTTTCCTTCATGGAATTCTTTGAATCCTGTTATAGATTGTACATAACTTGCTAAATCCCCTTCATATTTAGGGTTAGCTAAAGATTCCAGAGTAAACTTCACATCTTTTGAAGTTACAGGATTTCCATCGTGGAATTTAATTCCTGACTTCAATTTAAAAACTAATTTTTTCCCTTCATCAGTAATTTCATATTTTTCAGCCATTGAAGGTTCAAGTTCAATTTTTGAATTTAATTTCAAAAGAGAATCATATACTAGAGTATTAACATATCCGTCATACTGAGTATTTGAAACTAATGGATTAAATTTTCCTTCAGGTGAAACTGAAATTCCATAGTTTAAAGTATCTTTAACCTTTTCACTTTTTTCAGTCGGTGCTGTTGCATCGTTTGACTGTTTTGAACAGTTTAGTAAAAATAAACATAAAACAACTTGAAGCAATATAAATAATATTTTTCTTTTCATAAATCACAGGAGCACACTTTCCCCAATAAGAGCAGTCCCTTCTCCTCTCTAATTTTTTTATTTTTACTTATTTTCTGAAAGCATAAACATAATATGTCTTATCATAACATATATTATTATTACTGTTGCAACTATTTCCGCCAGACTTACTAATTTAGCAAGCATTGCCACATTTGCTCCTGATTCCTTAAGGAATTTTGTTGCCAGTTTTAATCCAAGAGCACTTATTGCAGTAGGGAAAGTAAATGCTGAATAACTTGGATAAAATGGTAATTTTAACAATTTAGGTAATGAAACTAAAACCATTACATATAATAAGATTGTTAAAAATAATAAGAAATAAACTATCATAAGATTTTTTTCAGGGAAAGTTTTAGCCATATATCCTGCAAGTAACAGTGCCGCAGGTGCAGCGAATACTGCAAATGTAGGTTGTGCAGGCTCAGGAATATTTTTTACCTTTACCACTCTGTAAAAAACAAATGGCAGTAAAATCATATAAGTCACAAATCCAAACCAGAAAGCCGCCTGACCTATTTGAGGCATTTTATAAGCTGGTGCTGTTACTGTAGCTGTTACTATTCCAACATATACGATAAACCATGTAGTAAATACAGTTGCTATATTTTTCTTTACTGCAAATTTCAATGTAAACCATATAATAAGCAGTACATGAATTGCAATTCCTACATACCACGCAATATTAGCCACCGGCTTAAATGGTGATTTAGGTGTAATGTATGCCGACAAAACAATTATTGCCATTGAATATGTTGCAAAACTTCCTGAAATAACAGGATTTTCCATAGCTTTTTTAAATCCTTCAATATTCGAAAGAATTTTAATTGTCAGGATTACCATCATTATAAGCGCTATCCATCCAGATACCACCTTGTAACCTGCCCCATAGTTGTTTAGTAAGTTTCCCAAAGTTGCTATACCCAATGCCAATCCTGATATAGGAAGAGGGTATTTTTCCAAAAATTTCTTCATCTGATCTCTCCATTCTTAATTTAATTTTTTAAATAATATATATAAATTTATTATTTAACTATGTTTGTGTAGCTCTACTTATCCAGTTTCAAAAACTGTCTTATTTTTTTATTTTTTAATTTTAGGGCTCAAGAATGATTTTCTGTTTTGTAAGTCCTGTCAGTGCTGCTCCTATTGCTCCTGCATATCTTGACAGTGGGTGAGTTTTTATATCCCTGTTCAATTTTTTTGACAGTACTTCTATAAAATAAGGCATCCCACTAAGTCCACCTGTAAGAAAAACTTCATTTCCTACTCCATGTCTTTTACAAAGATTTGCCACCCTTTCAGCAACTGAAGATATTACTCCTGAAGCTATATCCTCCCTTTTTTCTCCTGCACCAATATGGCTTATAACTTCAGATTCAGCAAAGACTGTACACATTGAGCTTATGGAAAGGGGATTTCCCTTCTTAGCAATGTCATACAGTTCATCAAAAGTTGCTCCAAGCCTATTTGCCATAATTTCTATGAATTTCCCTGTCCCTGCCGCACACTTATCATTCATCAGAAAATCTATGACCTGACCATTTTCCAAAGTTATTATCTTTGTATCCTGGCCACCTACATCTATAACTGTGCAGTCCTTTTCAAACAAGGCATAGGCTCCTCTTCCGTGACAAGTTATCTCTGTAACAACTTTATCAGCATAATCTACACAAATTCTACCGTACCCGGTTGCCACACATCTCATATTTTCAGTAAATGATTTTTCCTTAAGTCTTCTATATATTTCATTTGCAGTTTCCTTGCTGTTCCATCCTGTCGGAAAATTAAAATAATGAACAAGTGACTTTCCATCAACAACTGCAACTTTTGACCCGGTAGAACCTATATCAATGCCAACATAATAATCATAATCCATCTTAATGCTCTCCCCATTATATATTTCATTTATTTATTTTCTTTTTTATTTATCTATCGTTTCAAGGAACGCTTCAAGCCTTGTAGTAATCTGACCCATATCTGCCATTGAATAATCAGTTTCTATATTAATGTAGGACTTTCCTTTTTCAATTACAGCTTTTTTTACGTTATGGGCTTCAATTGCAAATGTATGGCAAGCCTGCAGTATAATTTCCAGCACTCCGTCCACTTCATATTCATCTATCATATCTCTTATATAATCTAATCTTTTTGTATTTGGACTCATAACAGAACAGTTTATATTCAGATATTTTTCTGCCAGCGCTCTATACACAGGTAAATCCGTCTTAACTTTATCTATTTTTTCTCTTGTGGCATTACATGTATCAAATACCACCGCATCTGCTCCAAGTTCTTCTATTATCTTTATAGTTTTATCCCTTACTCCTCCGTTAGGACATCCTGTAACAAGTATTCTAGGTTTTCTTGACGGTTTTCCCTTATAATTTTCTTCCCAGTCTTTCAGTACTTCTTCCGTCCTTTTTTCGATTAAAGCTATTCTTTCTTCCATATTTGGCATAAAGCTCAATGCATCCAGTTTTGTACTTAACTCATAACCTGATATTGGGGAAGGATTTAATCTTCCAAGTTCAAGGAATTTAAGAACTGCTTCCCTTTCCTTATTTTTTAGTTCAATAGCTTTTTTAATATCTTCTTCCGTTATTTCAACATTATAAAAATCTTCCAGTTTTTCCTGAAATCTTTTCATTTCATATTCCCATGAATTTAAAGCTGCCTCATCCCTTGAAGAAGGAAGCTGCATTACATAGGTATCCTTAATGTCATTCATCAATTCAAACATTTTTCTTTTCCCATCACAAGTTGTTTCCCCTACTATGAAATCTGAAAAATAAAAGTAAGGACATGTATCTGTAAGTGCAAATCCATAACTTGCCTTTATAAGCGGACATAAGTTTCTTGGCAGATGTGTTTCTGCCGCACTTATTGGTTCCTCACTTGTTGCACAAAGTGATACAGGAGCAGCTCCTGCCGCCATAATCAGTTCCGTAGGTACGAATGTACAATAAGTTCCTACTATTTTCCCTCCTTTTTCTTTCAGTTCCTTCATTTTAAGGAATCCTGCCTGTCTTGCTTCAGAATAGCTTTCAAAATTTTCAGGTAATCTTAACATTTGATTTTCCTCCTTTGATATTACTTTAGATTTATTTTAAAATTTCCACATTTTAAATAAAGTAATTGCTACTATTTTCACGAATATTAGGAACTGTTTCCAGAAAATATAAATAAATATCAGGAAATTGTATTTATACATTTACTAAAATTTCACTTATATAAAACAGTCATTCACTAAGAAAAAGTTAAAATCCGCCTAAAGTTTCCAGGCTGATGACTTTTTCTAAATTCATTTCCTGTTTTATATTGTGAAATTTTAAATAATTAATAAATACAATTTTTTATATTAGCTTCTAATTTTCTTGAGACTTTCCACTACTAAATTAAATTCCTGTTCCCTTAATGTTCTCATATCAAAAATAATACTGTTTTCTTTAATTCTTGTAATAATTGGAATATCAGCTTCAAGTAAAATTCCTTCTATTTCTGTTGCAGTCCTTGTATTATGCGTCAGTTTTACTGATACACTGTCAAGATACACACCGGGGTAACTTCCTCCGCCAATTTCTGCCTTATCTTCCATTATTTCAGATGTAAAAGCTGTTTCCTTAACCTTTTCAGTAAATTTTTCGGCTTTTTCCTTTAATTCTTCCATTGACATGGAAATCATATTCAATGTAGGAATTTCCTTCAATGCCTTTTCTTCATCAAGATAAAGCCTGAATGTAGCCTCCAATGCGGCTATCGTCATTTTATCCACACGCAATGCACGTGTAAGCTGATTTTTCTTCATGGCTTCTATATATTTTTTCTTTCCTACAATTATTCCTGCCTGAGGTCCTCCAAGAAGCTTGTCCCCGCTAAATGTAACTACATCTATTCCACTGTCCAGTACTTCCTTTACTGTAGGCTCATATGTAAGACCGTAAGAAGTAAAGTCCACAAACTGGCCACTTCCCAAATCATTTACAGCTATAAGGCCTTTTTCATGGGCTAAATCTGCAAGTTCCTTATACGTCACTTCCTTTGTAAATCCTACTATTTTATAGTTACTCGTATGGACTTTCAGCAGTATTCCTGTATTTTCATTAATTGCATTTACATAGTCCTTCAGGTGAGTCTTGTTTGTTGTTCCCACTTCCTGAATAGTTCCTCCGCTCAGCTTGATTATTTCAGGTATTCTGAAAGCTCCTCCAATTTCCACAAGCTCCCCACGGGATACTACTATTTCCTTATCCTTTGCCAATGTACTCAGAGTAAGCATTACAGCGGCGGCATTATTATTTACCACAAGAACATCTTCTGCTCCTGTAAGACGTTTAATAATATCTATCAGATGCACATATCTGCTTCCCCTCTGTTTTTCAGCAAGATTAAATTCCAGATTGGAATAGTTGAATGCAACATCTATAAGGTTTTCCTTTATGCTTTCACTGAGGATACTTCTTCCAAGATTAGTATGAAGTATTGTTCCTGTTGCATTTATAACTCTTCTTAGCGAGTATTTATAATTTTTCTTAACTGAATAATTAATCTTTTCTATAATTTCTTCCATTGAAGGTACTTCATTCAGACTATTATTCAATATTTCACTTTTTATATTTTCTGTTTCCTTTTTTACAATATCCTTTACAAAAACTTCAGGATATTCCTCCAGTAGCTGTTTTACTTCTTCCGTCATAAGTATTTTATTAATTGCCGGAATTTTTGATAATAAATGCTTCATGTTTTACACCTCATTTCCCTTTACTCTGTAATCTTCGACTCTCTTTGTTACACCGGCCTTATCCATGTATTCCAATATTGGCAGGGCATACTTTCTAGTTGAACCTGTCATATCCCTAAATTCTGAAAGCAGTAATTTTTTATTTCCTTCAAAATGTTTCAGAACCTTATTTTTTGCCTCATCAAATGTATGGACATGAATAACAATATCCTCATTCAGCCTGATTACAGTATCTCCTAACAGTGAGTCAAGAACTTCATTAGCTACTTTGTTACCTTTTGTAAGTTCCTTTATTGTTGGAGGGGTAAATGCACTTTCCAGAAGGGTTTTCTCAATACGTTTCTTTTCCTGCATCTGCTTATCATCATATTTTACAGAAAAATCAAAAATTGAAACGAAATTTCCTTCTATTTTTAAAACTTTATTTACAGAAAGAAGTTCAACCATGGCTGCAAATTCCTTCTGATTCATTTTAAACTTTGAAATAAGTTCAGCCTTTGACATTCCCTTTTTCAGCTTGAATTTCTTATGATAATCTGAAATAACAGCCGCAATTCTTTCACTTACATCTTCATATTTTTTCGAATGTATATATCCTTCCTTTGTTACATATACAGTTTTTTCCTCCAGAAGTTCATCCAGATCCTTCAATACTTCTTCAGAAGATTTTTCAAGTGCCTTTGCAATCTTATCTGCCGTAACTAAATACTGCTGGTTAAGTAAAATATAGTTTGCTATAAGATCCTTGCTGCTTCCTTTAGACTGTATCTTAAGTTTATTTAAGATTTCATCATTAAATCTGTTATGTTTTTTAGGATTGCAGTCCAGTATTACTCCTCCTCCTATTGTTATCATAGGAGAATAAGTTCTTATAATAAATTTATCATAATTTTTTACAGCTATTTCTTCCTCAAGACGGAGCTGTGCAAACCCTTTGCTTCCTTCTTCAAGAACATCTCCTCCAAGCGGAACAAATCTCGCCATTACTTCAGAAGTTCCAGTATAAACCCTTATCCTGTCCCAAAGTTCAAGGTTTATTCCGGAATTTTTTATCATCTGAACTTCCGTATCCAGCATATATGTTTTTGTTAATGTCCCAGGAGTTGCGAGCGAGCATCCCCTCCCTATATCTTCAACTTTTATATTAGTAAGATTTATGGCTGTTCTCTGTCCTGCATAGGCTGTTTTTACATCTTTCTTATGAACCTGAATATTTCTTACCTTTGTCTTTATATCGTGAGGATAAACTTCCAGTTCATCTCCTACAGAAATCTTTCCTTCAGTTAAAGTTCCAGTTATTACCGTTCCAAAACCTTTTACCTGAAATGCCCTGTCTATATTAAGACGTACATTTCCAGAATTTTTTAGTTCCGCTATGTCATCTGTCTTTTTGTCGATTACATGTAAAAGTTCATCTATCCCCTTACGTGAAACAGAATCCACTTCCACAATAGGACTTCCTTCAAGCGGAGTTCCTTTTATGAAACTTTCTATATCTTCCCTTACAAGAGTTCTGTAATCCTCATCTGCAAGGTCTATTTTTGTCATTACTATTATGAAATTTTCCACTCCTAATAATGACAGTATGTCGGCATGCTCCTTTGTCTGTGGCATTATCCCTTCCCTTGCATCTACCAGAAGTAGCACAAGGTTTATCCCGACAGCCCCTACAAGCATATTTTTTATAAATTTTTCGTGTCCGGGAACATCCACAACCCCGCATCTTTTCCCACTTGGCAAGTCAAAGTAGGCAAATCCAAGGTTTATAGATATTCCCCTCTCCTTCTCTTCCGTCATTGTATCTGTTTCTATACCGCTTAGAGCCTTTATCAGTGTTGTCTTTCCATGATCGATATGCCCTGCAGTTCCTATTATTACATTACTCATTAAATATCTCTCTTTCATTATTTATTTCTGGAATGTCATTGTCCTCGTAAAGCAGTTCCACTTCTCTTTTTATACCTGTTTTCCTTGAATAATATAATGCCTTGTATCTCACATTTTCCTTTTCCAGCAGCTCTATCAGATGACTGAAATTATTCCATGAAATTTTCAGCATGAAACCGCATCCAAGGGAAATTGAAGGATGAACCGGAACCAGTCCTGCATTAATTTTTTCCGTATCACATATATTATCTGCTTTTATTGCATCGTGGGTGTTGTGAAACACCACTATTCCTTCATCTATCGTTTTTATCATAAGTACACCTACGGTCTTACTACTCTGTCTGCAGCACGCATTTCTTCAACTATGAAATACATATTTGATGTGCTACCTACTGCCATATCGACTTTATAGTAATCTATACATGCTCCACATGACATAATTTCCACACCATTTTCCTGCAATGTATTTAATTCTTCCAATACATGGCTTTGAGTTTTGTCTACTAATAAAACTCCTCCGTTATAGAATATCACTTTCTTAGGAAGCACTTCCTGTTCTGAAAGAGTATAAAGGAATGCCTTCATCAGTTTTTTACCAAGTTCTTCACTTCCATGTCCCATTATCTGTTTATTTACAACTACAATATAACTGTCATCCTTAACTTGTAAAACTGGAGATTTTTCCTCTGCAGCTTCTTTTCCGGGAACTTCTCCACCTGCTGCAGGATTTGACACTGTAACTACATATTCTTCATCACTTACTTTTTTCACATCAATATTATAATTAAGCTGTTCAGCAAGTTTTGTAAGGTTTTCAGTTGCTATAAAGTTATCTACCGTTGTTTCTACCACATCATATTCTGCTAATAATTTTTTTGTTTGAACTACTGGTAACGGACAAGCCATTCCTTTAGCGTTAAATTCATGTTTTTTCATTTCTATCATTCCCTTCACTACAAATTTCATTTTAATTTTTTAATATATATGTTATCTTTTCAAATTATAAAATTACTACATCTTTTTCCTGTCTTTTTACAACTTTTCCCACTATTGCACTTTTTATTTCCAGTTTATTTAACTTTTCCAGCAGTTCTTCCCCATATTTTTCAGGCAGACTTATAAGAAGTCCTCCCGATGTCTGAGGATCAAACATTATTTCCTCCATTGGAAAATTATTAACCTTAAATTCTACCTTATCCTTAAGATAGTTTCTGTTTAACTGTCCTCCTGCTGTAATTATAAACTCGCTTGCACAGTGGTATGCTTCAGGAAGTACAGGAATATTTTCAGAGAAAATTTCAGCTGAATATTTTCCATCCAGCATTTCCACAAGATGGCCTAAAAATCCAAAACCTGTTATATCTGTACAGCTGTTTACAGGATACTCTTCCATAACTTCAGCCGCATATTTGTTCAATGTTGTCATTTGTCTGACACACGTGGCAAAAGCTTCTTCCGAACATTCTTTTATCATATGTGCAGAATTTATAATACTTACACCTAAAGGTTTTGTCACTATGAGCACATCTCCTTCTTTACAGTTGTTGTTTACCAGTATTCTATCAGGGTGTACAACTCCTGTAACTGATAGTCCGTATTTCGGCGTAGAATCGTGTATTGAATGTCCTCCGGCAAGAACTCCTCCTGCTTCATGAACTTTTTCAGCACCACCTTTTAATATCTGTTTCAATATTTCCATATCCATTTTTTCAGGGAAGGCAACTATATTTAAAGCTGTTATTACCTTACCTCCCATTGCATAAACATCACTCAGTGCATTTGTTGCAGCTATCTGTCCATATAAATATGGGTCATTTATCATAGTTGTGAAGAAATCCAATGTCTGAATAATCGCCTTATCTTCAGATATTTTATAAACCGCCGCGTCATCAGATGACTCGTAACCTACTATAAGGTTTTCATCCTTCTTTTTAGGTAAATCATCTAATAGACCTGATAGAGCTCCCGGCCCTATTTTTGAGTTTCAGCCTCCACAAACTATCATACTTAATTTTTTCCCGTCCATTTATCTCTCCTTTAACTTTTTTATTTCTATTATATCATTCTATATTAAAAAACCAAAATAAGATAAAAAAATGCAGTATTATTTTTTATTATATGAATATAATAAAAAATATCACCTATGGAATAATTAAATTTCTACTAAGTGATACTGCCTATTTTATAATTTATTCTTATCATACTGGCGGGAATGTGTGGGAATCGAACCCACCTGAGAGGCTCCTAACCCCTCACGCCGGTTTTGAAGACCGGAGAGAACACCAGAACTCATCCACTCCCATTCCAATATAATAATTATACTACATAAATTATATAAAATCAATATCAAATTTAAATAATAGGTAGAAATTTAATATCCATATTTATAGATTTTTTTACTGTGTTATAGATATAACAATACTTTAAAGCCTTTTCACAAAACTTTATAATTTCTTCATCGTCAAGTTCCGAATAAATATACATTATAATGGAACATTCTGATATTACAGGTTCTTCTTCATAACCCTTCACCCCTAATAAAGTGAGGGGATTTTTCAGTTTAATTTTTATTTTTCCTTCTATTTCACCTAAGAAAATTCCACTTCTTTTACCTGTATTCTTAAGACTGTGAATTATCCCGCCCACTATGGAGCTTGCAAAATAATTTAGGGAACTGTACTGACTTTTCTCTGAATCAAATTCCACTTCGCTTGTAACTTCTATAAAATCCTTTTCAGTAAAAACTTTTACAGTTTCATTCTTTGTCAATATTGCCCTGTAAGACACATCATAATTTCTTGATTCGTAAAGATTACTCATATTTTGCCCTCAGATATTTCTTTGCCTTGTCAAGCTGAATGAGTTTTTTCTCTATTATTTCCATTGTATTTACAGGTCTGTTTGCAAATGTAGCAAATCCGCAGTCAGGATTTAGCCACACTTTTTCCTTCGGAAGCCATTTCAATGCTTCCTCCGCTCTTTCAACTATTTCCTCACAAGTTTCAATATTATCTGTTCTGGGATTAATAACACCCAGACCTAAAATACAGTTTTTTCTTATAATTTCACTCTCCAGCAGGGAACTCAGCTCTCCTGCACGCGGAGTTGAAAATTCAAGAGTCAGTATATCAGGTTTCACTTCTTCAAAAAGCGGCAGAAGAGGAGTATAAGGCCCGCTTAACAGCGTACTTTCATTTTTACTCCAGTTTCCACGGCACACATGAAGGGAAACAGCAATATTTTTTCCTTTAGCATACTCTACAATTTCTTTTATTAATCCTGTGGCAAATTCCAGTTCTTCTTTCGGATCCTTCTTTTCAGAAAGGGCGGCACACATGAAGGAACGTGTATGTCCCTCTGAAAATACAACTTCTGTAAGTACAGGTTCATCAAACTGTACTACATCCGTTTTTATAATCGCCAGCCTGTCGATTTCCTGTTTCAGTACTTTTATTATATCCTGCCCCAGTTCTTCCTTATTTTTATAATATTTCTTTGATAGGGCAGGAAGCCACATAGACCTTGTCATCAGATAAGGTCCCGGCAAAGTGGCTTTAACAGGGGCATCTGTTATTTTCTTTAATTCTGCCATTTCATCTGCAACAAGTTCCTTATCGTATTCCACTTTCCCTGTACAGATTGCATTTTTTATACTTACAGCCGGAACATCCAGTATTTCCAGAATCTGCTCAAATGCCTTCTTATCTTCAATATATTCAAGCATATCTCCCATGTTCATCATTGTAACGCCTTTCAGTTTATCCGATACAAATGAAACATAGTTATCCCTGCTTAATTCTCCATTGGTAATAATATCAACATTACAGCGTTTCTGCATTTCAACGATTTTCAACGTTTCTTCTGCCACCAGGCTGTCAAGTTCATCTGCTAAAATTTCACCCGACTGTACTTTTCTTCTGTACTGCATTATTTTCTTGCTTCTAGGCATACTACCTAGAAGAGAAGTTGTAAAAGGTAAGTATTTTTCCATATTTTACCTCTAATCTTCCTCAAAATAATTTAAATATCTATTTGCATTCAGAAGCTGATTAAATCCTTCCGTTCTTCCCGGAACCCATTCTTTAAGCCCTTCCATATCCATCATTTCTTTATGTTTAGGATTGTTATAATTCATTTTATGAAGTACTTCAAAGAATTGATTAAATTTCTCCTTATCCATGTCAGGTCTTCCTGAAAATATGCAATGATCAAAATTTGGTGTTTTATACAGTATTTTCACCTGATTTTCATCAAGCGTACCATCTTTTATCCATGCATCATAGTTAAAGTCAAGCATCCATGTTGCCGCAACTTCTCCTGAAAGCATTGCTTTTGCAGAATCAAGTTCCCCACCTATATGGTCTCCCTGAAGTCCTACTTCTAAGTCAAATCTTTTTTCTTCATAGTCTTTTCCATATTCAAGACCTTTTTGATGAAGATTATATATAGGAATCAGACGGGCCTGTGGTGAATCTATGGCACCAAAACCTATTGTTTTCCCTTTTAAATCTTCTATATTTTCTATTCCACTATCTTTTCTTACTACAAGATAAGTCTGTCTATCCCTGTCAGTATCACGCATTGATCCATCAAGAGCTTTTCCTTTAGTTCTGATATAAGCATCTACCCATGCCAGTGGAGAATTCCATGCAATATCAATTTCCCCGTTCATTAATCCATCTATTTGACTTACGTAATCTTTATAGAAAACCGGTTCAACAGGAAATCCTTCTTCCTTAAAAAAGTCTGCAATTATTCCCCATATTACTGTTACTTTTGGAGCATAAATTACTGCTCCTATTTTTACATTACTCATTTTTTATCATTCCTTCCAAAATATTTTAACCTATACAAGAGGTTGTCCTGTTATTGCTCTTCCAAGCCAGATTGTAAGAACGTCAACACTTGGAGCCATTATTTGTCCTGCATATGAATCACGAAGCAGTCTTTCCATATTTCCTGCTTTATTATAGGCTTTTCCTCCACCTATTCTCATTCCAATACGTGCAAGTTCGATTGCTGCTTCACTTGCAAATATTCTTGCAGCAAGTATTTTCGCCAATGCATCTTCCTTACCTTCCACAGCAGCCCTTGCAGCTTCTTCTGTTGATAAGATAGCGGCATTTGTCTGAGCGTAGATTTTTGCCAGATGTATTTGAACTGTTTCTATTTCGCTTAATGATTTACCAGTAGGGTATTTTCTATTTGTTGAATGTTCTACAGCTTCTGCCAGTATAGCCTGACATACACCTGTATAAACAGCGGCAAGTCCTGTTACAAAGTAAGGTGCAACAACATTAAATACCTGTTCCACTCCTGTTCCTTCTTCACCTATACGGTAACTCTTGTCAAGTACTACATCGTTAAGTTCCATTTGACATGAAACATTTCCACGCATTCCAAGTCCATGCCATGTATTAGTTTTGAAATTCAATCCTTCTGATTCCAATGGGAATACCCAGTTATCAACAGCTCCTTCTTTTTGAGATGGTGCAAGAACCAGATAATAAGATGCATGAGTCGCTGAAGTTACCATACTTTTCAGTCCATTGAATTTTACTGTGCTGTCACTAACTTCTGTTTTTATATCTGAAATATAAAAATGTGTTCCTGTTCCAAGTTCACTATATGCCAGTGCTAAAAATTTATTGTTTTCTACAACATCTTTAAATATTCTACTTTTTAATTCTTCACTTCCATTTACTAAAATAGTCATAACTGCCACATTGTGCATCATATAGCAAAGAGCTGCAGTAGCACATTCTTTTGAGAAAGCACGACAAATCGCCGCATGATCTTCTAGTGTTCCACCTTGTCCTCCATATTCTTTAGGTATCATCACTTTAAAATACCCTGCTTTTCCCATTTCCTCAAATGATTTTACAGGAAATTCCTGTTTTTCATCAATTTCCTTACTGTAAGGTAAAATGTGGTTTTTTGCAAATTCACTTGCTTCATTATAATAGTTTGACATAACTATTCCTCCTAAAATTCGTAATTTTTATATATTAAAGAACTACAAAAATAGAATTCCGGAAAAATAACAGAACAAATATTCAAAATATCATTATTAAATTAAAATACATTGGTTTGATTTTATTTTCAAAGAAAAAATAGCCCTTTTTGATTAAATAGCCATTAGATAAGAATTTATATGCTTTGATTGAAAGTCTTACGACTTTTGGATTTTATTTTTTATATTAAAAATAGAAAGAAATAACAAACAATATAAATTTCCTATCACATGTCCAGCATAAAGAACAACCTGCTCTTTTAACTGTTTCAATGTTCAAGAGCACAGATTCATCGTATTTTGTAATTTCTTAATGTGTGATATTTTGAAATTATAATTGTTCATGTCAGTTCTTCCTCCTTTTCTCAGTTCTATATCTTTAATACATTTATATATATTTTACCTTATAATCTTAAATAATGCAACATTTTAAAGTAGTCTTTTTTTAATTTTTTATTCCAAAAAAAATATAACTTCTTACATTCCCTTGTTTTATAGGGTTTCTGGTCATATTTATTTTTTAACGTTTTCTATATTTCTGATTTTTACTGCTCGGTTTATCAGGAATCGTCCTTTCAATCAGCTTCATCTCAAGTGCAGGATTCAGATAATTTTTTCTGAAGGTAGGCTTATGTACTAAATCCAATCTTTCCATAATCTCTTTTGCTGATAAAATATCATCCCCCAATACATGAAGTAACTTCTCTACCGATTTTTTATCTTGGTCGCTTTCCTGGTCGGTAACTTGGTCGCTTTCCTGGTCGGTAGTATTTTCTGAGTTTCTAAGTTCCATTAAGCTTTCCCTAATAATTCCAAGCATAAATTCTACAAAAACTGTACTATTTCCTTGTTTATCAGCTAGTGCCAAAGTGCTGTAATATTCTTCCTGTTTTTCTTTTATCAGTTCTTCTATAGGAAGCCAAAAAAATATTTTTTTCCATTTCCCAAGTAATAAAGTATGCCACATTCTACCCATACGTCCATTTCCATCTGCAAAGGGATGAATAAACTCAAATTCATAATGAAAAACAGCACTTTTAATTAATGGATGCACAGATGATGTTTCATACCACAGAATCAGATTATCCATATGTTTAGGAACTAAATCTGCCGGAGGGGCAACATGTACAACTTTTTTTCCAGCAAAAACTCCAACTCCTTTAGTTCTGAATTTACCATTTTCTTTAATCAGTTCATTCATCATCAGTCTATGAGCATTTAATAAATCCTTTATTGAGAAGGGATTTAACTTAGTTAATAATTCATATGCTTCATAAGCATTTTTTACTTCCTTTATCTCGTTAGGATTTCCTAAAACTCTTTTTCCATCCAATATAGCTGTAACCTGCTCCAATGACAGGGAATTATGTTCAATAGCCAGTGAGGAATGAATTGTCTTTATTCTATTTTCCCTTCTTAAATGAAGGCTTCCATTTTTCCCATGAAGAACGGACATTCTCCCTATTTCTTCACTTATTTCTCCTATTAATATTGTCATTTTTTCTGTTATTTTAAAAGGCGGATTGTAATTACTCAATTTTAAACACCTCCTGTTTTTAGGAATTTCTATTTTTTATAATTATAGCACAAATCATTCAAAAAAATCCCATAAAATCTTTTTTAGTGTCTATTTTTCAATTTTTTCTTTGATTTGTATGTGAAAATATTATAAATTAAATGGCTCTTTGTCAAGAGTGGAATTGAAAAAAGGGAAGTATCGGCTATTTGCTTTTACTTCCCCATAATAATTTCTTATTTTCGTATTTTGTCACAAAACCAGCTCGTAAATACAAAGCTCTTTATCACTTATCAATTTAAAACCATTTCGAACTGCCAGTTTAATTGTCTTATCCTGTCCTGGATCACATTCAATAATTAGTGAATGAATCAATTTCTTTCTTGCAAAATCTATAAGTGATTTAGTAATTTCATCAGCTATCCCCTGATTCCAATATTCCTCACTTATTATCCACCCAATTTCATATCTTTTACTGTCATATTCGTGAAAAATAACATGTCCAATTAATTTATTATTATTTCTGTATTCCAATGCATATACTAAAGGAGAGGCAATCAGTCCATTCTTTTCTATAAAAATTTTTGTCTTCTCCTCTGTAAATGGTGGTTCAATATATTCCATTACTTTTGGACTGCTTAGAATACAGTACAATGTGTAAACATCACTTTCATTGAAATTTCTAATAAGGCATCTTTGAGTTTCTATTCTCATAAGCTTCTCCTCAAAACAAAGTCATTCTTCTCCAAATTTTTTATAATAAAATTTCTCTAATTTATAAGCATTTTAGGGAAAGAAGTTTTTATATTTCTTTCCCTATTCTTTTATTATATTTTCTTTTCCATAACAATGACTTCTTTTTCAGAATTTCCAAACTTCAAAACTTTTCTTTCAATTTCTTTAAAATTTTGTTTTTTCCAAAAAGAAAATCCTATTTCATTATCAGTAATTACTCCCAGTCTTATTTTTAAAAATCCTTCACTTTTAAACAAGTTTTCTATGTAATTAAATATTTTTCTGCCAAAACCTTGTCTATGCTTGTTATTTTTAATTATAAAAAGACCTATAAAAACAGTATTTCTTTCAGGATAGCCAGTTATATAATCAACTGTACCCAAAATTTCATCATTAAAAGAAACTAATCTGTAATTTTTCTGACTTTTTTGAACTCCATCAGGAATATTTGTAATATCTTGTTCAACATTAGTTATACTTTGAGGAATATTCAATATTTTATTAAAATAATAGTCATTACCAATATAAATATCCAGTACTTCCTGTTTCAATCTATCATTATTTACAGATATTAATTTAATCAAGTGAAATCACCAATGTTTTCAGAAATTCCCATATTCTTCCTACAGACTCTATATTCAGACGTTCATTTACAGTATGAATTGCCTGCATATCCGGTCCGAATGTAATCATATCTGTATTTGGTAAAGGTATTTTCAATATACCACATTCCAGTCCACAGTGCATTGTTTTTACACTTGGCTCTTTCCCAAACTGTTTCTTATACACTTCTATTGCCTTCACCCGCAATCTAGAATCAGGATCATATTGCCAGCCAGGATATCCTCCGTTATCTGACATTTCAAATCCATTTGAAGTCACAATCAGCTCAAAACGTCTTTTAACTTCAATTTCCCTTGCTTTGTTTGAAGAACGCAACAATGTTGTCAGGTATAATTTACCATCCTTCTGTTCCAGTACACCGTTAGAAAGACTTGTTTCAACAAGTCCGTCCAGCACAGGATCCATGTAGCATACTCCGTCAGGCACAGCTATCAATGTTTCAACAACTGCCTTCAAAGTTTCACATGTCCATACTTTTTCTCCTGAATCGATTGAAGTGAACACAATTTTCATATCAGGATCGGAAATTTTATAATTTTTCTTAAGTTCCTCCGCCTTCTTTTTAAGTTCTTCAATAGCTTCATTATCTGCAAACAGTTCAATAACTGCCGTTGTAGGAACTGCATTATGTTTTGATCCTCCAGTCAGCGAAATAAGTTCCACTTTCCCTGAAATTTTATCCAGTAACTGTACAGCAATTTTTATTGAATTTGCTCGTGATTTATGTATTTCCTGCCCGGAATGTCCTCCTGTCAGTTCTTCAATCTCAATCTTATAGGCATCCTTCAAAGTAGGCTCTACAGTTTTAAGTTCCTTTACTGAAGTAATTGTTACTCCTCCGGCACATCCTACAAGAAGTTCATTTTCAACTTCTCCATCTATGTTAAAAAGATATTTTCCAGTTAAATGTTCTCCTGTCACTGCAAGAGCACCTTCCATTCCAAGTTCTTCCTGAGTTGTAATTAACACCTCAAGATTAGGATGTGGATAGTTTCCGTCAAGAAAAGCCAGAGCATAAGCCACAGCTATTCCGTCATCTCCTCCAAGAGTAGTTCCTTCTGCACTTATCCATCCGTCTTTTACCTGCAGTTTTAAAGGATCTTCACAAAAATTATGGCTTGAATCCTTTACTTTCTCACAAACCATATCCATGTGTCCCTGCATAATAATTGTAGGCTTTGATTCATAGCCCGGAGTTGCAGGTTTCTTTATAATTACGTTATTTTCATGATCCTGGTAAACTTCAAAATTTCTTTTTTTAGCAAAATCTACCAGAAAATCACTTACTTTCTTTTCCTGTCTTGAACAACGGGGAATTTTAGATAATTCCTCAAACCAGTAAAATACATCTTTTGGTTCAAAATTTTCTAACATTTAAAATACCTCCTAGTATAATGTCTAGTGTAACATCCATCCTGTAAAGATACCATAATAGTTACCGATGACATATCCTAAAGTTCCTATTAAAAGTGCAGGTACTATAAGTTCTGTCCAACCTTTTGAAACTGCCATTGCTGCCGCTGAAGTTGGTCCTCCCACATTGGCATTTGATGCAATAATAATTTCTTCAATACTGAATTTAAACATTTTTCCAAGTATCAGTGAGAATATCAGGTTAACAAGAATTATAATGAAGGCAAATACAAACAGTAACGGAGATTCCTTAAGAATTAAACCAATTGAAGCAGGTGCTCCTATTACCGCAAAGAACAGATAAATAAGGAATGTTCCTATTTCCTGACTTCCTCTTATTGAACCTACCTGTTTTGGGAACGCCGAAGCTACTATTATTGTCAATGTTGTCATTAACAGATATTTATTTCCTAATAATCCTCCTAAAATAGCATCTACCAGTCCTTTTCCTGAGAATGTAGAAGACAGTAATTTAGATAATGTATCAGAAATAGTTACTATAACCAAGGATAAAGCTACTGTTATTGCTATATCCTTTAATGAAATTTCTTTTGCTCCCCAGTATTTTGCTACTAATGTTTCATTCTTACTTTTATCTTCTTCTGTAAGATTTTCCAATTTATCTATATAAGGGTGTGTAAATTTTTTCTTTATAATATTTAACGTTGGTAAAGCTATCAGTACAAAAAAATAAAGTGCCATTAGAAGATTATCTGCAACTAGTGCTACAGACACTGTTTTCCCAGGTACTTTATATAAAGTAGACATTGCCACAAAATTAACAGCTCCTCCTGTATATGTTCCTGTAAACATAGGTACTATATCATTTAACTGAGGAATAACTCCTCTCATAATATAATAAGCAATAAAACCACCTATAACTGTTCCAAAACTGCTTAGAAGGAATATAAGAACCATACGTCCTGATTCTCTTCCTATTTTTTTAATGTCTGCATTAAACAGCAGCATAGGAATAGCAAGTGGAACTATATATCCCCATACATGATCGTAAACAGGTGCTTCTGTCGGTATTATATTGAAATTTGATAAAATCATTACAAATGATAATGCTAAAATACATCCTGTAACTTTACTTGCCCATTCATATTTTTGTTCCAGATATATTGCCGTTGCGGCACAAACTGCCAAAATACACCATAAAGCCCATGTATTGTCTGCACTTATAAGACTGTTCATCTTTCTCCTCCTTTTAATTATAAGAGATTTCTCCATTATTTTAAATACAGTGCTGAATATGAGATCTGAAATCTGAAACAGCACTGCATTTATTATTTTTTATTTATTTAGTATTTTCTGTGTTATAATAACACTATTTTATTCTTCCTTATAGTCGTAATGAACATTACCTTCTGCAAATTTCTTATTGTAATCTTGAAGAAGATTTTTAACTTCAAATGATAACCATACGATGGCAATCAAGTTCGGTATAACCATTAAACTGTTAAAGATATCTGCCAATGACCATACTAATTCAACTTCCTGTAATGATCCAACTATTATACAGATAATTACTATTATTCTGTAAGGTAGTAAGGCTTTTGTTCCAAATAAATATTTAATATTTGATTCTCCAAAGTAGTACCATCCTATTATAGTAGTGAAAGCAAAGAATGCAAGACATACAGCCAGCAATATTGCTCCAAATTCACCAAAAGAAAGTTTAAACGCACCTTGTGTAAGCTGAGCTCCTACAAGATATTTACCATTTGCACCTTGTACTTTATATGCACCAGTTACTAAAATAGATAATGCTGTTGCAGTACATACTAATATAGTGTCTATAAATACTCCAACCATTGCAGTTAATCCTTGTTCTGCCGGGTGTTTTACGTGTGCAACTGCGTGTGCGTGTGGAGTTGAACCCATTCCTGCTTCATTTGAGAACAGTCCTCTTGCAACCCCTTTTTGCACTGCCACTTTAACTACAGATCCTGCAATACCTCCTGCTACTGCATTTCCTGTAAATGCACTTTCAAATATCCATCCAATTGTAGGAATTACTTCTTTATGGAATATAATTAATATAACAATACTTCCTAATATATAAACTGCTGCCATGATAGGAACTACGAGTTCAGCAAATTTTGCTATTCTTCCCATTCCTCCCATAAATATTAAAGCTGCCAATATTGCAACAACAACACCAACTATACCAGGGTTGATACCTTCTAAACCACTTATACCTTTAATTCCTGCAGCAATTGAGTTTGATTGAACGGCATTTCCCATAAATCCTAATGCAAGGATAATAGTAACTGCAAAGAATCCTGCTAATCCTTTAGCAAGTCCACCTGTTTTTTTCAAACCTTCAGAAATATAGTAAGCAGGTCCTCCTACTAATTCTCCGTTTACTCTTCTTCTATATTTTTGTGCAAGACATGCTTCTGTGAAAATTGTTCCCATACCTAAAAATGCAGAAACCCACATCCAGAATACAGCTCCTGGTCCTCCTGCAGTTATTGCTGTTGCAACCCCTGCCACGTTACCAGTACCAACTTGTGCTGCAACTGCTGTTGCAAGTGCCTGAAATGATGACATTGATCCTTCCTGAGAATCTTTCTTCTTAAATAAATCTCCAAATACCATTCCAAATGCTCTTGGCATCTTAGCTATCTGAGGAAATCCCAAAATAATACTTAAGAACGCTCCGGCTCCAAGTAATCCCCACATAAGGATATTACTTGTAAGGAAATTATTTAAATTATTTATAATATCTACTAAACCCATAGTTCTCACTCCTTGTGTGATTATTTTTGATGTACAGAAATAAAGTGTTATATTAAAATTATGGCAGTAAATTTTTCTTTTAACTTCAAATAACCACTTATACAGCTATTAATTTATAACCACTATATGTCTGCACTTAAATAACGTATGTTCGTTATTTTTTTAACAAATAGTTGCTAGAATAATACTCATATATCATAATTTTTTTTAAGAAAATGAAGCCTATAAATATTCCGCATAAAATTATAGGCTTTATTTCTGGAATAATTATTTATTTGAATAAATTATGATAATAATCCTTCTGCTCTTAAAATTTCTTTTGCTTTATCTTTATTAACCTTATTTACAAGAATAATTGGCCCTGTACATCCCATTCCATTTTCAGCATATATACCATGTTTCCAAAGAACTTTAGTTGCATCTTCAAGATCCATAATATCTACACCAGCTATTTGAGATGTTACAACTTCTTTTTCAGGAGCCTTTATTTCTTCTGTAGGCTTGCTATCTTGCTTTTTATTTTTCAATTCAGCAAAGATTTTATCCAATCCTGCTGCTTGTGCCTTTTTATATTCATCCCGAGCTACTTCGTTAACTTTTCCTGTAGCTACTTCATAAGCATATTTTAATGCTTTAGCAACAACAGGTGATCCTGATGCTCTTGAAAGTATCAATACTCTTCTATCATAGTTTTCTCCTACTCCAGGACCGTATCCGTATCCTTCGGCTTCGTAATCTCCACCTGTAGTATATGAAGAGAATATTTTCATAAATAAATTTCCTGTTAATGAGTCTGTTACCATGACATCAGGTGTACCCATCAACAAGTCATTTCCTCTCATTACTGCACCACCATCAGCTCTTTGAGATTCTGTGAATTCAAAGTCATATCCATTTTTTTGAAGTTCAGACAGTAACTTTTCAGTTTGTCTTGCCCCTTCTATATTTATTATACCTACTGTAGGTTTTTTAATTCCTACTGATTTAGCTGTAGCTATACCATATATCGCATTTCTTACCATTGCTTCTACTCTGTCAGTAGCAGATGTTCCGGTAGTTGTTGCTATAAACATTTCATTTCCTCTTCCAGGAGTTATTACTCTACCTACTGTTGAAACTCCTATTGGGAAATTATAGTGCATTGTAACGCAAGAAGCTATTTCTCCACTGTCAAGTAGTTCTTCCATTTTTTTATGCACTTCTTCTTCAGTTTCAACTTCGTAGCTTTCAAAATCTTCGTGACCTTTTCCTATAAGAACTATGTCAAACAAATCATTTTTAGCCAGTTGTGCACCTTTTATAATATTTTCAGGTCCATGTTCACTTCCTAATGTTGTTACTCCTACTTTTACTTTTTTCCCAAAATTTCCTGTTTCAATAGCTTCAGCTACTTCAAGCAGTACTTGAGAAATTATTTTTTTACTCATTATAGCATACACCTCCCTACTCTTCTGTATCTGCGATATTTTGAGCAAGTTTTTTAATTGATTCTGCTATTATTTTTCTTATTTCCTCTTTAGAAACTGCTCCTTCTTCAGATTTTTCTCCAGTATTTCTTTCAGCAATAAATGAAACACCATCAAATAAGTTAGTCATTCTTCCTAAGAATAAGCTTCCTTTTCCTACTATCATTGCTCTATTTTTGTTTCCTGTAGTCAGATCATCACGTAAGAATCCTACATAAGGTACTCCTGAAGGAATATGCCCTTGTGTTGGAGCCCATCCTGGTAATCCTTTTGTTTCTATGAATGATTTAAGATCTTTTTTCTCAATGTCTCCACGCATTACAGCCAATGCACCTATCATTTTATAGTTTGCTTCAGGTACATTTCCTGCTCCTGCCGCTTTTGTTATGTCAGGGTTTTGCATTTCAACTGAGAATACATCTACATCAGTTATTTTTAAGTTTGCTTTTTCTAATCCAGGTGTTACAAGTGCTGAGATAACAGCTTGAGGTGAAGAACCTGTTCCAACATTGTGTTTTCCAATTAAGTCAGTTCTTATTATTGGGTTTACACCGTCGTTTTCAGAAACAAGTACCGCAAATCCACCTAAAACATCTTCCAATACTGGAATTCCTTTTTTAACGTGATCTTTTGCGTTCATTCCTAATTTTGCTGTTGCTCCTCCTGCAACTACCATTACATTTTTATAAATTCCTGCTTTTACATATGAAGCTGCACTTATTAATGCATGTGTAGGTGCCGCACAGAATCCACGTAAATCTGATCCTGTTGCATTTACTAATCCTGCTATTTCAGCTATTGATTTTGCAAAGTTTCCTCCACCACGTTGGTTTATGTCTCCACACGCTTCTTCAGAACATTCTATTACATAATCAATTTCTTTAGGATCTATTTTTGAATCTCTTAACATTTCAAGTGCTGAAATTACTCCTGATGCTTTAACTACAAGGTTTTCAGCCATTACATGTGAATTTAAGTTTGGATCCACATCATGTGCTCTTTTTACATATCCTACAACTTTTCCTTCGTGAGTTAGTGTATAGTCTTTAGGATCTATTACACTGATATCATCGCTTTTAAGTTGTCCAAAGAAAGGTTCCAATTCTTTGAAATTTGCTTCTATTTTTGGACGTACTGCAGATATGAATTCTTCTGATAAGTGTACTAAATCAAATGCATCTACTATTTTCAGTAATGCAATAAATTCGTCCTGAGGAACTATTTGTCCAAATTTTCCGTGACGATCACCTTTCTGATCTTTAATATCATACCAAGGCATAGGGAATGTATTTAACTCTTCTGGAGTTTTTCTTCCTATATAAACTTGGTTTGGAAGGTAATCTACAACTTCTTCGTAACTTCTTATGTGGTTTTTTATTTCTTTTAGAAATTCTGAGTCAGGGTTAGTTTCTCTTTCTATTGCACATGTTGATCCATTTTCAATCATGTCAGGTGTATGAACAAGAACATAACCTGCTCCTCTAAATACTGGATAATTCATATCTTTTTTTGGAGCCGTCTTAAAAGGACTGTTTTCCAATTAAGACAGGCTCCGTCTCCTTTCTGAATTACTTTAAGTTAATTATTCAAATACTGTTTGACCGTCTACTTCAGTTGTTAAAGCATTTAATGCTTTTTCAACTAATTTTCTTCTTATTTTTCTTTCTTCTTCTATACTATCTAATTTTGGATTACCTAATGGGTGAGGTATCGCTATAGTTGGAACGATTCTGTTTGCTCCAACTGTTAGTGATATAGGTACTACTGTACACATATGTACTACAGGTATACCGTATTTTTCTATTCCTTTTACCATCGTTGCACCGCAACGAGTACAAGTTCCTCAAGTAGATGTAAGGATAACTGCATCTACCCCATCAGCCACTAATTTTTTTCCAATTTCTTCTGCAAATGCTTTTGCACTTGCTACTGCTGTACCATTTCCTACAGTAGTAGAAAATTCTTCGTACAATTTTCCAATTTTTCCTGCTTTTTCAAATTCTCTTAATACATCCACAGGTAACACACGGTCAGCATCTTCATTTGCGTATACAGGATCGTATCCTCCATGAGCTGTTTCATATGTTTCAGCTGTTAAGTCTTCAACACCTGCTATGCTGTATGTTCCATATTTTGAAGCTGAAGATGATTCAATGTGATCAGGGTTTCCTTTTGGAACGATTCCTCCAGATGTAACTAGAGCGATTTTTGCTTTAGATAGATCTTTAATAGCCGCAGCTGGTTCAACACGGTCAAAATCTGGCATTGGATATTCTGTTTCAAAAGCTTCACCTTTGATTTTTTTGATCAGCATATCTACTGCACGTTTTGATCCTGTATCTTTGTGGAAGTAGTTAACCCTTACTCCTTTAGCTATATATCCGTCTTCAGCTGGTGAAAGTATTTCTTCACCTTTTGCTAATTTTGCTGCTAATTTTGCTAATTTAGGTAAAACCTTTCTCATTCCTGCAGCACTGTCTGTTGCTTCTACGATATATATATCTTTTCTATACATATCTACTCCAGGGTTTTCAATATACATTGCTGTTACAGCAGGTATATGTAATTCATCCTGGATTAATTTTGTAATTGTTCCTGCAGCAACCCCGTAACGTCCTGCGTTAAATGCTGGTCCTGCAATGAATAATTGTGGGTTTTCCCCTTTAATCATTTCTAATAAAGTTGCTTGCGCTTTTTCTAAATTTTCGTTGAAATAGCTGTCTCCACATACTACTGCAGCTACTATTTCAAATTCTTCACCCAGTTTTGCTTGTAATTGCTGTGATATTGGGGGTAATTCTTTACGCAACTCAGGCTCTATGTGAGCTTGTTCTTCTCCTCCAACCCCAGCAAAGAACTGGTTAATGTAGTGTACTACTCTAATCTTTGACATTTTTTACCTCCTCATTGTGTTGTTGGATTATTCACCACGTACGTCTTTCATTTCTTCTGAAATTGCGTCGACATCCAATACCATTTCCATCATTCCAACTTGTTCTTCGTAAACAGCTGGATCAACTTGTGATTTTACTTCTTCTTCTACTATGTGGTAAACTGCAAGATGTAATTCTACTCCTGCCAACGGCCCTGCAAAAGTTGGATCTCCTACAGTTACTGTTTCAGCTGCTAGACCAGCAGCTTCGGCTTCTGACGCACCTAATAGAACCGCAACGTTTTCGTTACCGAATTTTTCGGCAGCTTCCTTAACACGTTTTTGGTTTTCTAAGTCCATCGCACCCGCAGCCGTTCAGACAAAGCATTCAGTAGATGAAAATACAATCTCTGTTCCTTCTATAGTTTTTACACATTCTTCGATAGCTAGACCAGGTATACCGTCTCTATCTCCGATAATGATAACTTTTTTATTTTTTAAACTACTCATTATCTTTCCTCCAATTTCTTTTTCATTTGATAATTAACTTAAATTTTTTCTTTTGATTTTATTATTTTTCTAAATTTTATTTGGCTGTTTGTTTAATTCTAGTAAGTCTTAGCTGTTAAATATCCAAATCCTGTTTCATTTGTTGCACCTGTAATTGCTTGAATTTCAACTTCGATTGTTCCATCTTCTTTTAATGAATCGTGGTTTCCTCCTGCAATTACGTTAACTACATCAATATGTCCAATTATTTTGTCTAATTTAGGTAATACGATTAATTGGTTTGCGTTTCCTCCAGTTACAACTGCGTTAGCTTTTGGATCTGCATCGGCCAAGCTTTGGCTCGCTCCGTTTTGTCCTGCATATTCATCAGTAACGATAACAGTTTTTACACCTTCAGTTTCAATTTTCTTACAGTTCATTATCAAGTCAGTATCTGGGTTTCCAAATCCTTCTTGAGAAACGATAGCTGCATCAAGTCCTAAATACTTAGTGAACTTAGCTGTCCAGTTAGATGATCTTTCTTTATCAGCTAGGTATACGTTTTCATTAGTTATGATAACACCAAGGAAGTTGATTTCCTTTCCATGCTTTTCATAAAGTTCTTCTATTACACCGTTATTTAAGTGTACATAAGTAGGGTTTTTATCACATGCAGACACGCAGTTTCCACTTACGATTGCTCCATCCATTATTTCTGTTGGATAAAGAATTGTAGGAACTATTTGTTTTGCATCTACTCCATATACATAAGTATCGTGTAATAATCCTTGAGTTTGTAGCATGTATACATATCCTACTTTTGGTAAATCAGGATATTGTGCTATTTGTTCAAGTAATGGTTTTGTTTCGTACACTTTTGTTTCTTCAGGCTGTAAGTTTCTTGCCAATTCTCCTAAATATTTAGCAGCTTTGAATCCAATGTAACGTACTGCTTTTTCATGCTCATGCTGTTTGATTCCTTCAGCAGGTTCAGCAATGATTACCAAGTTGTTCAGTTTTGAGAAAGGTGTGTACTCAGCACCTGGTCCAGTCATATCTACGATACCTTCCTGGAACCCAACGATTTTTCCTGTAGTTACTACTGCCATACCTTTTAAAGCTATAGTTTTTCCTTCTCCTACAGTGTCAACCTTTGATAAAACTCCTGGGAAAATTCCTCCTCTTCCTTCAACCTTTACACGAGGCTCGATTACATCTTTTACTGGTGTAATACGAACGCTCTCTCCTGGCTTTGCTATGTCAAACTCTACTGATACTATTGCTTCGTCGTCCCATATTGCCTTTCTTAATTCATCCTTATTAACGTACAATACGTTATTTTCGATTTTAGATTCTGAAGCAAATTGAATGTCCTTTATGAAAATCTTGCCTAACTCAAGACGCATAATGACTCCTCCTTTACTATTAGATATATTTTTTGATTAATGCTTCTACATTTTCAATAGTTGCATCATCTTTTGTTACTTCATCAATTTTTTCACCATCTTTGTAGACAGCTAATGTAGGTAATCCTAAAACTCTTTGTTTAATAGCTAAACGTCTTGCTGATGTAGTATCCAGAGCGGCAAATTTCATTTTACCTTCGTATTTTTCAGCAAGTTTATGAACTTCTGGCATTAATGCCTTACAAGGTTCACATCCTTGACTCCAGAAATCTACAAATACATATCCTTCAGCTTGTAAAACTTCAGCTTCAAAGTTGTCTTTTGTTAATTCTAACATTTTCTTCACACCTTTCTATTTTCTTTTTTAAATAATATATATAAAATTATTATTTAACCAATTTAATTATGATTTTTATAAATCACTATTCAAATTCTTTACTTATATATTTTTCAGCCATAATTGCCGCTACTGCACCATCTGCCGCAGCTGTAACAACTTGACGAACTTCCTTAACTCTGCAGTCTCCTGCTACGAATACACCTGGCACACTTGTTTCAGTGCTTTCTCCAGCTACAATGTATCCGTACTGATCTATATCAACTTTTCCTTTGAACAGTTCAGTTTGTGGTTGATATCCTATGAATACGAATAATCCCATTGTTCCGTCTTCTTCATCAGCTTCAACTTCGTATACTTCATCTGTATCAAGATTTTTAAATACTATTGATTCAAGTATTCCGTCACCTTTTACTTCTTGAACTACAGTTCTTGTTCTGATGTCAAGGTTAGGTACTGCTTTAGCTTTTTCTAAAGTGATGCTTTCACATTGGAAATGATCTAACATATGAACAATGTGAACCTGTCTTGCGAATTTTGTAAGGTAGATAGCTTCTTCAACTGCACTGTTTCCTCCACCTACTACATATACTTCAAGATCTCTAAAGAAGTCTGCATCACATGTTGCACAGTATGAAATTCCCTTTCCTGAAAGTTCTCTGATTCCTGGTGCATCCAATTTTCTTGGAGTTGCTCCTGTAGCAATAACTACAGCTTTTGCAGTATATTCTGCATCTTTACATTTAACTATTTTTTCTTTTCCTGTAAAATCTACATCCACTACTTCTTCTTTTCTCACTTCTGCTCCAAAGTTTTTAGCCTGTTCTAACATTCTGTGAGTTAATTTAGGACCTGTTGGATCTTCGATTGACCCTGGATAGTTTTCTATCAGATGAGTAATCGCCGCCTGCCCTCCGTTCTGTCCTTTTTCAAGAATTAATGTCTTCATTCTTCCTCTTGCTGCATATAGAGCCGCTGCCAGTCCTCCTGGTCCTGACCCTATAATGATTAAGTCAAAATGCTCTGCCATGATATTATCCTCCTTAATTTTTTTATATACTATTTTACAATTCTTTCAATCGCATTTGTTATCAGGTCATAGTCTATAACACTGAAATCTTCCTTGACACTCTCTATCCATGCCGGTGTTTTTCTGTTTCCTTTGAACTTTTCAAAAGTTTCTATAGCTGAAGCCAGTAAAACAACCGAATCTGTGTCAGTCAAATCTCCCTCAACTAAAACTACAGATCTATAAACAGTTTCGTTCGGTTTTACGCTTCCATAAAGAGGATGTGTAAGTATTCTATAATTTTCATGTACGTAGTCTCGTGCTATTTTTAATATTCCCAGATAATCCGTATCCCTGTAGTCCACTTCTATGTTTTTCTTATCATAGTTTAAAAATGCAGGATTATTAGTTAATAATTTCACTTCGCCCTCCCTTAAATATATCGAAAATGTATTTGACTCTACAAACTAAAAAGAAAATGCCTATAGCATTTCCCTGTCAAATTTTTCAGAGTTTGTCCAAGTATAGTCCTTTTACCTGAGAATTTCATTAATAATTGCAAATTATCAACTTGTACCTTCGGTGCCCTATAAGAGTCTCTCCTATACTCTTCATCCATAATTTAGTTATCATTGTAATATTTTGCCATCTAAAATGATTATACCTCACATTTACAACTTAGTCAAGTCTCCCTCGATATATTTTTAAAAACATTTTCAAAGCTAAGCATTGTAAGGCATATAATTTATTTTTCATTTAAACTTTTACTTTTATAAATTTTATTCTTCATAAATATCATTATAATCAGACAAAAAATCTTATAATCAAAATAATACAATAAATTTTCATAGTCCTTATTCTCAAAAAACTGATCAACCGTTTCCATAAAACTAAAATTTATTCCTTGCTTTGTACGTGTGTGTGATTTTGGATTATGAAAAAATATTTCAATCTCATTTTTTTCAGAGTCATATTTAAGAAGTCTAAACGGACCTCCATAAATTATATTTTTTCGTTAAAATCCACTTCTTCAATTCCTGAAATAAAATCATTATGATAAATCGTAACATTCTTTAAGACTTTTTCTCCTGCTTTATTTCCCTTTTCATCAATTAAAGATATACGACATAATCCAGCCTTAAACTTGTAGGATAGATATTCATTTTTTCATTTATAATACGGCTTCTTTGTTTTTATATTTCTATTATACTAAAAATTTTGTGAAATTTCTAGCTTAATTTTAAATTATTTTTTTTATAAAAAATAATTATACAAAAAGCCGACGCTGTGGATACGCCGACTTATTTGCTTTTTGGAGAGAAAATCAACTCGTGAAAATTGATTTATTTTAGTTATATATAATATAGCTAAAATCACATTATTATATGTTTCCCGTCTTTAAAATAGACTTATTTATAATAAATATCTTACATTCTATTTAATAAATATTCATTTCATCTTTTTCGTACTTTTCAATAGCTAAACATGCATTTTTGAATTTCAAATATCTCTTAGTTTGTTTCAACGGATCATATCCCAAAAGAATTCCAAGTATAAAATCTTCTTCCGGTGTATATTTGTTAAGAGCTTTGTTTTTAAACTTTTTAATCGTTTCCACACATTCTCTTTCACCGAAAAACAAATTAATTTTACCACAACTCAATTCCTGAATATGAAATGGCACATCATTCTTTTTTAGCTTTCTTATCATATCATCTACAACCTCAATAGGTGCAGTATGTAATACTAAATGTCTCAAACCTTTGTCAAGTTCATACAGGTGATGTGCAAAAAGTTCATAATTATATTTTATAAAACTTTTTTTAACTCCGTCGTCCATGCTTCTATCCTTTCATCAGTTAAATCTGATTGATTAACTTCATCAATAGCTAATCCTAAGAATTCTGAATCTACTACTGCTTTAGATTCACTGAAATCATAACCGTCTGTACTCGTATGTCCTACGACTGTTGCTCCTGTTTTTTCAATTTCATCATTAAGTAATGCAATACCATCTATAAATGTATCACCGAAACTTGATTGGTCACCAGTTCCAAAGTATGCAACTTTTTTACCGTTTAAATCAAGGCTACCTAAAGCATCTACTGAATCTATCCAGTCTGCTTGCAGTTCTCCAAATCCCCAAGTTGAAGTACCTAGAATTAAAACATCGTAATCTCCAAGTTTGTCTTCGTTACCTGCGATGTTATACACATCAGCATCTCCTAGCTGTTCTGCAATTTTATTCGCAACGTCTTCACATACTCCCGTTGTCGATCCGTAAAAAATTCCAATTTTTGCCATGTTCCATTCCTCCAATATATAGTTTCAAGTTTACTAATAGAATATACCACATTTTATTTTGATTGTCAAATATTTGATGATAAAATTTTTTTACTACTTAATTTTTTATTTTTGTGATTTTCTATTTTTTCCAATAATAAAATATCTTCAGAATTTTTAAAGTTTAAAATTTGTTTTTATTAATTCTATTTTTTTGAAAGAAAAATTCTATATCCCCCGTCAATTGTAACTGTATCACAGTTTCCAAAAATTTCCACTAATTTTTTCTGGGTACTCTTGGCTCCATGTTTTGTCTGTATTACACAGTAAAATTCTCCATCTTTATTTAAATGTTCATAGGCTTCCGTATAAATTTTAAAGATAGTATCTTTTCCTGCCCTTATTGGAGGATTTGACAAAATCATATCAAATTTCCCTTCAATTTTCTCAAATACATTTGATTTTATTATCTCATAACCATTTATATTATATTTCTTCAAATTTTCCTCACTTAATTCAAGTGCTCTCTCGTTAACATCGGATAAAGTCACTGAAGCTTCAGGATAAAAGGATTTAAGTATTACAGAAACAACACCGTAACCACAGCCTATATCTAAAATTTTAATTCCTTCAGATTTCAAGTTCCTATTTTTCTTTAAAAATTCATTTAGCATCAAATCAGTTCCAAAATCAACCTTTGATTTTGAAAATACTCCATTATCTGTTATAAATTCAAATTTTTTATTCTGTATTGTGTATTTTATTATTTTTTTTTCAGATTTTATTTCAGGTTTTTCTGAAAAATAATGATTCATTTTTTATCCACCTTCTTTTCAAAATATTAATCTATTATACATTTTATGCAGTTGTTTGTAAATAGAACTGCTATTCAATATTTTTTCTTGACAATATCACTAATTAGTGATACATTTGTATATATAACTATATAGGAGATGATTAGTATGAAAAAAATTGTTGGAATTGAGGGAATGAGCTGTTCACACTGTGCAAAAAAAGTGGAGGATGCCTTATACGGACTTCCTGAAACTGAAGATGTTAAGGTAAATCTGGATAATAAAAATGCAGAAATCGAATTTTCTTCAGAAGTAGATGATAAAATCATTTCAGATTTAATAAAATCTGTAGGATTCACTGCTACAACTGTAGAGAATGCATAAATAGAAAAAGGGGTTATCTCAAAATAGTAAAAATTAAATATAATATACGAAAACTATATTTATTCATTTACTAAAATATAGTTTTTCACATTATTTTTTATTTTTTTTGAGATAGCCCTTTCTAACTTTATATTCCTTTCTACTTTTTATTTAATTTATCGTATCTTCTTGCTAACTCAAGAGTTCTATTTTTATAAATTTCCGTTATTGCATTCAGAAGTTCTATAAATGCTCCATTTCCAAAACCTTTTGATTTTTATTTTTTATCAACTACTGTAATCAGAAATACTTTATGAATAGGAAAAAAAGTACAAAACATTAAAAGAATTGAAAGAAACAATAGAAAACTGCATATACAATAACAAAAGAATAAAGTGAAAATTAAAAGGATTAATTCCTGCTTTTTACAGAAATCAATCCTTATTGGTTGGTTAAATTAATTTGTCAGACTTTTTTTGAATCAGTATATATTTCCCTATCATTCCCCTATTGTTTATTTTATTATACTTCCAGTTACTCCATCCAGCTTGATGACATACTCATTTCCTTCATAATTTACCTTTCCTAAATAGATAAACCTGTTATTCTCATATTTTATTACAAGTCTTGTTATATCTGAATCTGTTGCACCTGAAATATTATGAAGTATTATTTCTCTTGCTTCTTCCTCTGAAATTAAATTAACTTTGGTATAATTTCTGTTATTTACTTTTTTACTATTCATAACAGGATTAGATATAGCCGCTTCCCTGTTAGAGAATCCTAAATTTGCTCCAAAGTTATCCTTTGGATTTTCTTTTTTCTGAATTTTTGCCTGTTTTCCAGTTTCTGCTATAGGAGCTGGAGCAACAGGTATTTCAGATCTGGAAACAGCTGTATTTTCTGATAGTGCATAATCCCTGTTCTTTTGGCTATAATTCAATATTTGTCCTGTATTTGCATCTATTCCATAGCTATATTTTTTATTTAGCGTAGTAAACTCAACTTCATATACAAGTTTTTTATTTTCTTTTCCAAGTATAAGTTTTGTAATTTTTGCCGAAGTTTTCGATACTCTGGAATGATTAAGCGCAAGATTTTTTGCTTCTTCGCTTGTAATCTTTGCATTGTAGTTATTCACTCTGACAGAAATTTTACTACTTTTTTCAGCATATGCTCCAAATGTTAAAAATAGTATTCCTAATATTATTAAAGCTTTATTTTTCATTTATTTTTCTCCTGTTTATATAATTTCCTTTTTTTAGTTATTAGAATTTTCACTCTTTAACGGAAACTCAAATGTGAAAACAGTTCCTTTTCCCAGCTCACTTTCCACATTTATCGTACCTTTATGAGCATCTATTATCCATTTTACAAGTGAAAGTCCAAGACCTGAATTATCCCCCGAACGCGATGAATCAACCTGATAAAAACGGTTCCATATTTTTCCCATATGTTCCTTTGCTATTCCAATACCGTCATCTTCAACTTTACATACAATCCTGTCCTTATTCTGAAAAACTTTTATCAATATTTTCCCATTTTCTTTTCCATAAGTTATTGCATTATCTATAAGGTTTATGAAAACCCGTGTTATCATGGATTTATCAACATCAGCATATAAATTTTCCACAACATCGCTTTCTATCGTTATATTTTTTTCCTCTGCCTTTTCCATCTTCATTTCTACAACAATTTCAACAACTTCACTTAAATCAGTATTTTCAATAGTCAATTTCTGGCTTCCTTTATCCATTCTTGAAAGCATAAGCAGTTTTGATATAAGATTGGTCATTTTTTTTGACTCATCCAGTATATTTTCAAATATTTCCCTTGTTTCATCATTTATTTCAACATATTTAAGGCCATATTGACTCTGTGAACTTATAACAGATATCGGTGTCCTTAATTCATGCGATACATCTGAAGTGAACTGGGTTTCCCTGTCAAAGGAACTCTGCAGCCTGTCAAACATTTTGTCAAATGTATGTGCCAGAACAGAGATTTCATCTTTCCCTTTTCCTATATCAATTCTTTTTGTCAGATCATTTCCTTCGTTAATTTTTTCAGCAGTTTCCCTTATTTTTTCTATTGGCTCAAAGGCCTTCTTTGTTATAAGATATCCTCCCAAAGCAGAAACTACAAGTAAAAATGGAAATACTACAAAAAATATATTCATAATGGATTCAAGATTTTTTTCAATCCCTGATGCCGGAGTTATCCCTCTTACATAAATAACTCCGTAGTCTTCTATTACTTTTTTAATTTCATAGACATACCATTTTGAACTTTCGTACTGAACGGTTCTTACTACTGACTTTCCATTTGAAAAGGCATCTGCAAATTCAAAATCCAGATGGGAATCACCGTAAATAAATTCCTTATCTGAGTCATATATGGAAATAAAAATTTCATTAACTGTGGCTTCCAGATTATTATCAAGTATAATCTGACCATTTACAAATTCCATATTTTCAACAGTTCTTTCAACTGTCTTTTTCAATCTGTTATTAACAGAATTTCTAACTACATAGTCATTTATATAGAACATTGTTCCAAAAAATAAAACCGCAATCCCAATTATAAGTCCCGTATACCAGAAAGTTATTCTAAGTTTTATTGAAAGTGTTTCTGGAGATGTCGCCGCTTTTCTGATTTCTCCTGATTTTTTATTTTTTTCTGATATTTCAATTTTTTCAGTTTCATTTTTTAAGTTATGTTCATCCTGATTTTCATATATTTTACTCATTTTCCACCTTTAAAATATACCCGACTCTTCTTATTGTATGAATTAATTTCGGAGAAAAATCGTTATCCACTTTCTTTCTCAAAAACTTTATATATACTTCCACTATGTTGCTTCCACCTTCATAATCAAAATCCCAGACATGTTCTTCTATTTTTTCCTTTGAAACTACTCTTCCTTTATTTCTCATCATATATTCCAGTATTGAAAATTCCTTTGCTGAAAGTTTTATGGATACATCATCCCTAAATACTTCATGTTTATTGCAGTCTACTGTGAGATTAGCTATTTTCAGGACGTTTCCACTGTCTTCTCCTGAGCCTGAATTTTTCCTCAGAACAACCCTTATACGTGCGAGAAGTTCTTCAAAGGCAAAAGGTTTTACAAGATAGTCATCTGCACCAAGATCCAGTCCTCTTACCCTGTCTTCAATCTGATCCCTTGCAGTCAGGAAAAGTACTGGAGTCTTTATTCCCTTTTTCCTCATGGATTTCAGCACTTCAAAACCATCTTTTTTAGGCAACATTATATCAAGAAGAATAATGTCATACTCAACTGAAAATATATAATCCAGAGCTTCTTCACCATCAAAACAGCTATCCACTCCGTATTTTTCCTTTTTCAGTGTTTTCACTATTACATCATTTATTTTTTTTTCATCTTCCACTACTAAAATACGCATTTTTCCTCCTGACAGGATATTTTATAATCGTAAGTAAATGTTTTCAATCTTATTATATAGACTTAAATAGACTTTGGTTTTATCCATTCACTTTCTTTTCCCATATTGTAATTTTTCTCAAATTCTTCTTTAAATTCCTTAAATCTCTGTTCAATTATAGCCTGTCTTGCATCATTCATAAGTTTCAGTAAAAAATGCAGGTTATGATACGTTGCCAGTCTCTGACCCAGTATTTCCTCAGCTTTGAATAAATGTCTTATATATGCTCTCGTATAGTTTTTACATACATAACAGTCACATTCATCTAAAGGTCTGTCATCCCTTGAATATGAAGCATTTTTTATTACAAGTCTTCCATATTTAGTAAATACAGTTCCATGTCTTCCTATTCTTGTAGGCTGTACACAGTCCATCATATCTATTCCGTCTTCCACTGCTTCAAGCATATCAAGTGGCTCTCCAACTCCCATAAGGTATCTAGGCTTGTTTTCAGGCAGCTTTGGAGTGATATATTCAAGTATTCTATACATATCTTCCCTAGGTTCTCCTACTGCAAGTCCTCCAACGGCATATCCGGCAAATCCTTCATCCATTTCCACAAGCTCATTCATGCTTTTATCTCTTAAATCCTCATAAATTCCACCTTGCACAATTGCAAAAAGTCCTTGTCTATCCTTGTTTCTATTCGCCTCAATACATCTTTTTGCCCATCTTGTTGTTCTTTCAATTGACGGAAGTAAATATTCTCTAGTGGATAATCCTGGTGGGCACTCATCCAACACCATCATTATGTCACTTCCAAGGTTATTCTGTATTTCAATAGATTTTTCCGGAGACAGAAAATGTTTTGAACCGTCAAGATGCGATCTGAAATACACCCCTTCTTCCTTTATTTTTCTCAAATCTCCAAGACTGAATACCTGAAATCCTCCACTGTCAGTAAGTATAGGTCTTTCCCAGTTCATAAATTTATGAAGTCCCCCAAAATCATTTACTAATTCATCACCTGGTCTTAAGTAAAGGTGATAAGTATTCCCTAAAATAATTTGAGAATTTATTTCTTCAAGTTCTTCCCTTGTCATGGCTTTTACTGTCGCCTGTGTCCCCACCGGCATAAATACAGGAGTTTTTATTTTCCCATGAGGCGTTTCTATTTCTCCTGCCCTTGCATTTCCATCCTTTACTTCAACCCTGTATCTTACAGGATTTTCCGTCATTTCTATATTTTTATTACACATCTTCTTTATTGTATTGAAGCTATTTCAAAATAAAATAATATAAAAAATATTTATGAATTCATTCAAAATTTTATATATTTTATTTAAATTTGAAATAGCTTCATCTCCTTTCTATTTTTTTATTACTTCAATTACATCCCTCATTGAATTTAGATTATTTGCAAGTCTGTCAAAATCTTCCCTTTTCTTAATCATTATTCCAAAATGAAGGAGTCCGTAGACATTTCCATTTTCCTTAATATAGTTTGTGTTTACATTGACAAGTTCCATCTTATATTCGTTAAGAATTCTTATAATATCCAGAAGCAAACCATTTCTGTCAATTGTTTTCAGGCTGAAATTATACTGATATTTTGTATTGCTTGAATTAACCGCTTCCTCATCCCAGAAAACTTCTACTTCCCTGTCAGGATCATGTTCCATAAGCTGTTTCAAATTGTCACAGTCTGCTCTATGAATTGCAATTCCACGACCTCTAGTTACATATCCCTTTATATCATCTCCAGGCAGAGGGCTGCAACATTTTGCAAAACGGTACATTGTATTTTCTGTTCCTGAAATTTTTACTCCGCCTTCACTTTTACGTTTTTTTCTGTTTCCTTTTTCTGTTTCTTCTTCCAGAACCTGTGTTATATCTTTCTCTTCCTTTACTTCGAATTTTTTCATAAATCCATCAAGAGAAAGATCACCAATTGCAAATTTATAACATAAAAGATCTATAGTTGCCACATTAAATTTTTTCATATAAAGGAAAACTCTTTCATCTTCTTCAAAATCCCTGAATTTCAGACCAAGTTTTTCAAATTCCCTTTCCAGAATCTGTTCCCCTTCTTTTGTTTTTTCCTCAAATTCCTTGTCTTTAAACCATTTTCTTATTTTTACTTTGGAACTGTTGTTATTAACCATATTTATCCAGTCTTTTCCAGGTCCTTTAGTATTTCTTGAAGTCATTATTTCAACTTTATCTGCATTTTCAAGCACCTGATCAAGCTGTACTATCCTCTCGTTAACTTTTGCCCCAATTGTACGATATCCAATCTGTGTATGCACCTGAAATGCAAAATCAAGAGCTGTAGAACCGTTAGCAAGTTCTATTACATCCCCTTTTGGAGTAAATACAAATATTGTCTGGTTAAGCACATTATCAGTTACCTTCTGTGCAAATTTTTCAGGATTTTCAGTATTTGCCTTTATTATATGTTTTACTGCTGCATAATATTTGTCATTTTTTGTTTTAGATTTCTTTTCCTTGTATTTCCAGTGGGCAGCAACCCCATCTTCAGCAATTCTATGCATTTCATGAGTTCTTATCTGAATTTCAACCTTCTGTTCATCAGGCCCGATGACGGTAGTGTGAATTGACTGGTATCCATTTGTTTTCGGCACAGCAATATAATCCTTGAACCTTCCCGTAACCGGAATAAAAAGGTTGTGAATTATTCCAAGTATATTATAACATTCCTCTTCCTTATCCACAATTATACGCATTGCTATAAGATCATATAAATCAGTAAATTTTTTACCCTTTTCATGTATCTTTTTATATATACTGTAAAGATGTTTCGGCCTTCCTGTTACTTCTCCGTTTACATTATGTTTCTTCAGTTCCTCTTCTATTCTCTTTATAACTTTTCCTGTGTATTCTTCCCTTTCTTTCCTTTTTGAACTCACAAGTTCGCTTATTTCTTTATAATCTTCAGGATATAAATATCTGAAACTTATATCTTCCAGTTCCCATTTTATTTTTGCCATCCCTATTCTATGGGCAATGGGAGCATAAACTTCTATTGTTTCCTTGGACTTTATCTGCTGCTTTTCAGGTGTCATATATTTTAAAGTACGCATATTATGAAGTCTGTCTGCAAGTTTAATAATTACGACTCTTATGTCTTCAGCCATTGCAACAACCATTTTTCTTATATTTTCTATTTTTTTGCTGTCTGTTCTAGGAAGATTTCTCAGTTTTGTAACTCCATCCACAAGTTTACTTACATCTTTTCCAAAAGTATATTCTATATCAGGCAATGTTATCAATGTATCTTCTACAACGTCATGTAAAATTCCCGCAACAAGCGTATCTGTATCCATACGCATGTCTGCCAGTATTTCTGCCACTTCAACAGGATGAAGAATATAGTTTTCCCCACTTCTCCTTTTTTGGCCTATATGGGATTCATTTGCCAGGGTAAAAGCTTCCTTTATCTTTTCAGTATCCACTTCCAGATGATTTTCTTCTATTCTTTTCATTAACTGGCTTAAAAGTTCTTCACCTGTCTTATTTATTATTTCAGGCTTTTTCTGCTTTTTTTCCACATCAGCATTTTCTGTTGGCATATTTTTTTGGGTTATGTTCTTTTCTTCCATCTTTCCTTCTTTAGTTTTCATTGTATTTCCCTCCATACCAGCCTTCATCAGTATTTGTTTCTGAGAAAGCAGTTTCAGTGTATACTGTTTTGAATTCCTTTAAAAAATATTTATATTTAAAGTTTATTTACTGTATCAAAATATTTTTTAAAACTGTCTGATAAAATTCTTTTTATTTATTTTACTATACATTCAGAAAAAAATCTATCTTTAAGAAGAATATTTTGATTAATTTTTTCATTTATATTATTAATAAAATTTAATTTTATAAGATTTTTTGTTAAAATGAAATCAAAAACAGAATACACCTCCTAATTTTAAAAACCATTATAAAAGCACATTTGACAGAAATATAGTTCTAAGTCAAACGTGCTTTTCACAGCTATTTTTTCTTTTTTCATTTTATTGATATTTATACATCTGGTTTATTCATTAGGTAACCATGTATCTATGACTTTTTTTAATTCTTCCTGGTATTCCGGTAATCCTTCTTGTGAAATATGATATATATTCCCATTATTTTCAATATAATTTACGATAAAAATTCTTCCATCCGGAATTTTTACAGTCACCTGCTTTCCTTTATAACCATTTTTCAGTTTTTGTGACATAACCTACCTTTCCACTTCCATATCTTGAATTTGTCCCTGTCTCTACCTTATTTTTAGTTTCAGTTTCTGAGATATTCTTATTATTCTCATTCCCACAGGAAATTAGTACAAATAATATCCACATTATTTTAAATAACTGTTTCAATGTACTCACTCCTTTTTTAATATTTTTACGATTAGCTATCGCATACTTATTTGTCAGAATCTTTGACAACGTACCTTTATCATGGAAATATTTTCTTACTTTCAAATTTTAATCCTTTTTTTGATTTGGAACAAAATGATCGGGTCCAGTATAAACTTCCTCATATCTTTTAACTTTCCTTAGTTCAAAAAATTCTTTTGGAATTTCTTCTTTAAATAAATCCAGTAGATATTCATAGAATTCTCCTTCTGTTGCAAAATAACCTTTTCTTAACTGCATTTTCTTATTTTCAGTGATTAAAGTGATTTCTTCCGGGATAAATGGAACATAAAAATACGCTTCTCCTTTGCTTTCATTTATTGTTTTCAAATAACCATATCCTTTGGCGTCTTTTGATTCTTTATAGTATACTTTTGTTTTTAATTCATTATTTTTATCAACAAAATAAAGTTCAAGTACGTAATAAGTATAATTTGTTACTCTATAAAATTTACCGTATAAAAACTTTTCTCCATTTTTTAATTCAATATAGATATTTGAATAATACTTATTAAGATAATTTCTATCAAACATTTGTTCAAATTCTTTTCTTGTTTGATTAGTTTCATCCAATGACTGTACTGGATATGGATATATTTTAAAATATAACTCAAATTCTTCTTTTGCATAGCTTTTAGAATTCAATATAACATTTGTTCCACCTATGACACTTCCTTTAACTGCTTCTGATAATTCATTATGAAAAGGAATAACATCATTATCTTTAGATAATACCAAATTAATAAATATAAAAAATAATATCAATATTTTTTTTCTCATTTTCTTTTATTTAGCTCCTTTCTTTTCCTTTAATTAGACTTCTATTTTCTGAAACTGGAAACTTTATCTTATAGAAAGTTTCATATTTATATCCTCCATATTTTATTTTTCTTGTTCATTTGTTTTAATTAAATTATACATTACTTTAATTGAAAAAACTATATTTTTTTCATTTACTAAAATTTCACTCATATAAAATAGTTATTTATTAAGGAAAAGTTAAGAACTCACCTGAAGACTCAAACAGATGACTTTTCCTAAATTCATATCCTGTTTTACATTGTAAAATTTTAAATAATTCAAAAATATAATTTTTATGTGAAAATTCCTTTTTTTCTTCTAAATAGCTCTTTTTTTATTGATTTCTCACAAAATAACTAACATTATACATTTTCATATTTACTTTAAAAAAATAGATTATTAAGGTATAATATAAATAAATAAAAAATATTATCGCACGCGTGCGACAATATAAAATATAAAAATGGAGGAAAAAATGAAAATAATTTCTGTTGTTAATCCGAAAGGTGGAGCAGGAAAGACAGTAACGGCGGTAAATATCTCATATGCTTTGCATAATAGAGGTAAAAAAGTTCTGTTAATTGATGCTGATGCAAGAGGAGCAGTTTCAGTATATCTGGGATTGAAAAATGAAAATACATTGTTTCATTTAATAAAAGAACAGTATGAAAAATTAAATGTATTTGATTTAAAAAAATATATAATAGAAAAAAATGGGATTGATATAATAATTTCAGATGCTGAATTAAATAAAATGGACAGCTATTTTATAGTTGAAAATCAGGATGCACAGTCTCAAATTGACAGTATTGTAAATATACTTTACCTGTTTGAAGACTATGATTATGTTATATTTGATACAGAGGGGACGGTAAATAATCTTACAAAAGCAGTTTTAAAGGCAACTGATTATATTTTTGCCCCATCTAAAAGTTCAGCTATAGATATAAATGGACTGGCAGATTTACTTAATATGTATGATATTTCAAGGGTAATCAACCCAAAACTTGAAATAAGGAAGATATTCCTTGTGCAGACAAAACAGAATACAATAGTCTACAAGGAAACAAAAGATGAACTTATGAAATATTTTTCCAATAATGAATTTTCTGAAATTTCAGTGAGGGAAGATCAGAATATACTAAATTCAATGAAACAGCAGAAGGATATATTTTCCTATAGAAGTTATTCCAATGCGGCGATAGATTATAAAAATCTTGTTGACGAATTTTTAGAGGAGGAGGAAGAAAGTGAGTATTAACAGTATTTTAGAAAAAAGAAATAAATTTCAGCAGACAGTGGAAACTACAAGTAACTTTGATTTTGAATTTTATGGAATTGAAGATGATTTTACAAAAAGCGAGCTTCTAAAAAAAGAAGAAACAGCTAAAAGAAATATAATGCAGATACAGAGAAATACAATAGAACTAGGAAAAATACTATTTGAAGCTCAGGAACTTCTGGCAAATAATAAAAACGGTGCATTCAATGGCTGGTTTCTCAATCTAGGGCTAAAAAAAGATTTTGTTTACAGGGAAATACAGAGATATAAAATATTTTTAAAATATCATAACGATAAAATTAAAGAATTATCTGTGCGAACAATAAAATATATAAGCAGCAATGAAATTCCTGAAGAACAGGTAATTGAAATTATTGAAGCTGAAGAGCCTTCAAAGAAAATAGATGAAATTGAAAAAAGTTTAAAAAATGATCTTACAACAGAAGAAAAAATAAAGGTTCTTGAAGTTAAAATAATACAGGCAAAGAAAAAAATTGAAAAATGGGAGAAGGAAATAGTAAATTTAAAAGGATAACTTAATAGAAGCCTTTTAACTGAAAAAATTGTCTTAACTTAAAAGAAAGAAATTATAAATTATGAGGTAGTATAAAAAAATGAAAAAATTTAGACTGGAAAAGGAATACCAGAGAATGAAAATATCCCAGTATCTGAGGGAAGTTCAGAATTATTCAGGGAGAAGTCTTAGAAATGTGGAGGTATTCCTAAATGGGAAAAAAGTAAGGACTACAAAAAAACTGCCTTCAAGCGGTATACTGAGGGTAATTGAAAAGGAAAAGGGGACAGATATAAAGCCAATAAAACTTAATCTTGATATAGTATTTGAAGATGAAGACATAATGATAGTAAACAAGGAGCCTTTTCTTCTGACACATCCTACACAAAAAAAGGCTGATTTTACCCTTGCAAACGGAATAGTATATTATTTTAAGGAAAAATACGGCAAGGAAATGGTACCGAGATTTTACAACAGGCTTGATATGAACACATCAGGACTTATAATAATAACAAAAAACAGCTTTGCCCAGGCTTTTTTACAGAATTTTTCAATATTTGAAAAGAAATATATGGCAATAGTTGACGGAATTATTGATTCTGATGAGGAAATTGTTATAGAAAAGCCTATCTACAGGGATGGAGATAATTTACAGAGGGTTATAGATGAAAGAGGGCAGTATGCAAAAACTGTAGTAAAACCTATAAAAAAATTTAAAGATAAGAATGTGACACTTGTAGAATGTGAGCTTTTTACAGGAAGAACGCATCAGATAAGGGTACATTTAAAGTCCATAGGCCATACAATTACAGGTGATGAACTTTATGGAAATGGCCTGAATCCTGAAAAAGGAATAAAAAGACAGTTTTTACATGCCTACAGGGTAAAGTTCACTCATCCTGCAGCAAAGAAGGAAATGGAAATAGAAATATCATTACCTGAAGATATGAAGGAGTTTCTTGAAAAATAAGTTTTGATTTCATCTTTGAAAGGGGACAGAAGAATGAAATATATCTATAATATTGAAAAAACAAAAGATTATACTGAAAAAATTGATTTTGAAGAAAAAATAGGAAAAAAGGCACAGAATTTACTTGAACTGGCAGTTCAGGGATTTAATGTGCCTAAATTTTCAGTAGTTACAAATAAATATTTCAGGGAAGTAATACTAGATGAGATAAAAGAATATAACAGAAAAGAAGGAAATGAAGATGAAATAAGTGACTGGAACAGCATATTTGATAAAAATACAGAAAGAAAGATAGAAAATATAATAAAAGTCATAAAAGAGCATAAAATTAAGGAAGAATTTTTGGCAGAAATAGAAAACATAGCAGAAAACAATAGCTATTATGCAGTAAGATCTTCTTCAATAGAGGAAGACAGCAGCAATTTTTCATTTGCAGGTCAGTTTGAAACATATCTATATATAAAAAAGGAAAATATAATTGAAAAAGTGAAGGAAGTATGGATTTCTTCCTTTTCAAATCATGTCATGAAATATAGAAAAGAAGGAAAAATAAACAATGAAATAAATGTTCCGGCAGTAATAATTCAGGAAATGGTAAATTCTGAAAAGGCCGGAGTCGGATTCAGCGTAAATCCCGTAAATGGAAATTATGATGAAATTGTAATTTCAGGAACTTATGGCCTGGGAACAAGTATAGTTGATGGTGATGAAAATGGTGACCTGTTTATATATAATAAAAAAACGGAGGAAATAAAAAAGGAAATAAGAACAAAAAAAATAAGACAGGTTTTAGATTTTGAAAATAAGAAAATAAAAACAGAAGAAATAAATATTGAAGATGAAGTATTAAATGACAGCGAAGTACAGGAACTAGGTGAAAATATCATAAATATTGAAAAATATTATGGAAAACCTCAGGATATGGAATGGGCATTTGAAAAGGGGAAACTTTACATATTGCAGTCAAGGCCGATAACAACATTAAAAAAAGCAAATAAAAAAACAGCAAATACAATAATATGGGACAATAGCAATATTGTAGAAAGCTACCCTGAAATTACGCTTCCTCTTACCTTCAGCTTTATAAGAAAAGCCTATTCCGATGTATATAAAAGATTTTCTGAAATTACAGGAGTGCCACCGAAGGTTGTTGAAAGCTATCAGGTTGTATATGACAACATGCTTGGATTATTGAAGGGAAGGGTTTACTATAATCTGATAAACTGGTACAAACTTCTCATGCTGTTTCCTAATTCACGTAATAACAGCAAATTTATGGAGCAGATGATGGGAGTGAAAAAGGAACTGTCTGAAGAGGATATAAATGAAAACCTTCTGGAAGCGGAAGAAAAAATGTCTTCGTGGGAAAAATTCAGAAACAGGATTGAAAAGCTGAAGGCAGGGACAATATTATTCCTAAATATGTTTCTGATTGAGAATAAGGCTAAAAAGTTTTATAAACTTATAGATGAAAATCTTAATGGAAAAAATAGCAGGCTGGAAGAAAAAAGTGTAAAGGACTTGAAAAAATATTATAAATTTCTTGAAAATAAATTTTTAAAAAACTGGGAAATTCCTATTATAAATGATTTTCTTGTAATGGTATGGTTTGGCCTTTCAAAAAAAGCAGCTGAAAAATATACAAAGGAAAATTTTGAGGAAGTGCATAATATTCTTATTGCTCAGGAAGGCAGTGACATGATAAGTGTTGAGCCTTCAAAATATATTATGAAAATGAGCAATATAATAAAAAAGGATAAAGATTTACAAAATGAAATAAAAGGAATAATTGAAAAGACTGCAACAGACATTAATATTGAAAATTTAACTGGGAATAAAGAATTTAACTCATTACTGGAAGAATATATGCAAAAATTTGGTGACAGGACGGTGCATGAGCTGAAGCTTGAAGCATTGACATTGAGGGAAGATCCGTTATTTCTGATTAGAATGGTATATTCGATTTCAATGACAAAGGAAGTAACGGAACATAGTAAAAGGAACATTTCAGAGGAACAGAACAAAATATATGAAAATCTTAAAATCAGTCCATTGAAAAAGTTTATACTGAAAAAAACAGTATCCTATGCAAAAAAATTTATCCGATTAAGGGAAAATCTACGATATGAAAGAACAAAGGTTTTTGGCATGGTCAGAAAAATTATGAAAAAAATGGGAATTTACCTGAAGGAAGAAAATATAATAGTTCATGAAAGGGATGTATTTTATCTGACAATTGACGAAATTTTTGGACTGATAGACGGGGCATTAATTGATATAGATTTGAAAAAGCTGGTAGATTTAAGAAAGGAAAAATATAAGGAATATGAAGAAGAGGCAGTCCTTCCTGATAGATTTTTAACGAGGGGATTTTTAGGGGAAAATTTCCATTATGAAGATTTGACAGGAAATGAACGGGGAGATAAAAATATTCTTAAGGGAACAGGATGCAGCAAGGGAGTAGTCAAGGGAAAAGTAAAAATTGTACTAAATCCTATGAATACTGAAGTTGAAGACGGAGATATTGTTGTTACAAAATCTACGGATCCAAGCTGGGTTATGGTTTTTCCTTTATTAAAGGGGCTTATAGTGGAAAAGGGAAGTCTTTTATCACATAGTGCAATTATTTCACGTGAAATGAATATACCTGCCATAGTTGGAGTGCAGGGAGCAACAACAGCCTTAAAAACAGGAGATTTTGTCCAGTTTGACGGAAGTACGGGAATAATAAAAAAGTTAGATGAAATATAAAATCAATAAAAAAGACAGATTAGAAAATGTATACAGATAAATTTGGAGGAAGTTATAGATGAAAAGTGAAGTAAAAGAAAACAGGGTCGATTTTTCTTTGATAAGGTATTCCCAATGCTGGGAAGATACAGAGGTTTTACTCGAAAGTCTTAATATACAGGAAAATGATATATGCTTTGGGATACTGTCTGCGGGAGACAATGTATTTTCCATGCTTGCAGAAAATCCGGAGAAGGTGGTTGCACTTGATATAAGTTTTCCTCAGATAGCACTTGCAAAGCTGAAAAAGGAAGTTTTTAATAGTTTTTCCTATGATGAAATGCTGGAATTTATGGGGGTTATAAAATCTGACAGAAGAATTGAAATGTATGACAGAATAAAAGAAAATCTTGATAAAGAAGTGAAGGAATACTGGGACTTTAACAGGGAAGCAATTGAAAATGGAATAATCCATACAGGAAAATTTGAGAAGTTTTTTAAAATTTTCAGGGAAAAAATACTTCCTTTTGTGCATAATAGAAAAAGAGTGGAAAAACTTCTTGAAGATAAACCAGAGCAGGAAAGAGTGGACTATTATGATAAATACTGGAATAATTTCAGATGGAAACTGATGTTTAAGCTGTTCTTTTCAAAATATATAGTTGGAAAACTGGGAAGGGATAAGGAATTTTTCAGATATGCAGAAAAAAATATTTCTGAGGAAATGAAGGAAAGAAGCAGATACGCCCTCTGCAAGCTAAGTCCGCATGAAAATCCTTATATTAACTATATTCTGACTGGAAATTACCGTAAGGACTGTCTTCCTTATTTTCTGAGAAAGGAAAATTTTGATAAAATTAGAAAAAATATTCATAAGGTGGAAATTATACAAAGTTCAGTTGAAGAGTATCTGGACAATATTGATTATAAAATAAATAAATTTAATTTAAGTGACATATTTGAGTATATGTCAGTTGAAAATTACAGCAAATTAATGGAAAAAATTTACGACAATGCTGAAAATAATGCCTTACTGGCATATTGGAACCTAATAGTTGAAAGAAATTCAGAAAAACTTGATTATAAAAAGACGGATAGCGAAATAGCAGTTAATGGAAAAGAAAAAAATGTAGACGGGAAAAAATTCGAAAGGATGAAGGAGCTTGATAGTAGACTTCACAAAAGGGATATGACATTTTTCTATACAGATTTTGTAGTGGAAAAGGTGATAAAAAATGGAAATAGTTAAAATGATATTTGTTCTGGCGGCTTTTATACTGTTTTTTCTTCTGCTTAATAAACTTGAAAAAAGCGGAAAATTTAATTCAGAATTCGTAAGGAAGATTTTACACATAGGTTCAGGAATTGGAGGACTGGCACTTCCTTTTATCTTTGAAAGAAAAAGTTCAGTTGTAATACTTGGGATTGTGTTTCTTGTATTGCTTGTTTCCATAAGAATTATGAAGCATAAGGTGACAGGATTTAAAAAGGTGCTGGAAACCAAAAATAGAAAAACTTTCGGAGATATATACTTTATTATGAGTATTTTGGGATTATGGCTTGTTTCAAGCGACAATAAGGTAATGTATACCCTCCCCATTATAATTTTAATGTTTTCTGATGCCTTTGCGGCTCTTATAGGTGAGTTTTACAGCAAGTATAAATTTAATACGGGATTTGGTACGAAATCAATAGAAGGTTCAGTAGCATTTTTTCTTACAACATACTTCATATGTATAAACTTTTTTCTGTTTTTCAGTGATATTGGAAGCATAAACATTGTGCTAGTTTCTTTACTGTTAAGCATTCTTACGATGATTCTTGAAGTTATTTCATGGAATGGTCTGGACAATCTTTTTGTACCGTTCTTTGTATATATGTTTCTGAGGCTGAACCTTTACCTCACTGAAAAGGAACTTATGTACAAATTCTGGATAATGGTGATACTGTTTGTCATTATAATATTAAACAGGAAAAAGACAACTCTCACAAGAACTGCACAGACTGCAAGCCTATTCTTTCTTTATATAATCATGATAATGGGAGGAATAAAATGGCTTGTACCACCTCTTATTATGTATCTAGGATATTACCATATTACTCCTAAGGTTGAAGGCCAGGTCAAAGATTCATTGAAGGGGCTTCTGGCTATTGCCTTTACTACATCCATATGGCTTGCATTAAGTATAGTAATGGATAAGGATAAATTATTCCTAATTTATATATTTTCCTTTTCACTGCATTTTGGAATTATAAATTTAATAAGAGACAATGCAGGAAATATAAACAGGGAAACATTCAGGATGAAATTTCTGATGGGAAGTATAGGAAAGGCTCTGATTTTCTTTATAATAAATCATATTATTTTATCAGGAATTATGGATTTTAAAATGCTGGCAGGAGTAATAGTTCTAATATTTGCAGGAATATTTACATACGAAACAGTTATGAAAATATATTATATGGTTGAAAAGGAAAAGGAACTTAGCGGAGAAACAAAAGTATTTATAACTTCCGGGATAGTTTTCTTCTACTCATTGATGCTGCTTGGGATAGGAATGCTATAGGCAGAGGATAATATAAACATGAAAGAGTAGAAATTGTAATAAAAAATTTTAGAAAATTCAAAAATGAGTTTGGAAATTATAAATCAGATTTTAGATAAGTTTCACAATAAATTTAACAGAAAGCAGCTGATAATTTATGAAAATGAAAAGATACAAAAAAATTCAGGAATATATTAGGGAAAATGATATTTCTCAGGAAGAAATACAGAAAATAATGATAGAACGTCCATCAGAAATAATAGTTATGCATGATAAAAATAATGAAACAGCAGGAACTTTACATTTATGGCATAATCGGCCAGACTTCAATGGAAAAAAGACATCATATATAGGAAATGTAAATATAATCGAAAAATATAGGAAAAATGAAGAAAATATTTTTGATGAAATATTTGAAAGCTTAAGGAAGGAAGGGATAGAAACAATAATAGGGCCTTTAAACGGAACTACATGGAATACATACAGATATGTAACTGAAAAAGGAAATGGAAGAAGATTTTTACTTGAACCGTGGAATGAAGACTACAATGTATCATTATTTGAAAAAATTGGGTTTAAACATTTGGCAGGATATATTTCTACTATAATGGAAGGCATGAATTCTGAGGGAAGAAAAAATTTAAATAAAAAAATGGAAAGGCTGAAAAAATTTTCCTACTATAAGGATATAAGGGTGGAATCAGCTGAAGATAAGGATTTACTTACAGTTCTGAATGATGTTTATAATTTGACGGTGGAATCCTTTAAAAATAACTTTTTATATTCTGAACTGGAGAGGGAAATATTTTTAAAGATGTACATGAGTTATGAGGATAAAATTGTAAAAAAACTTTTTAAAATGCTTTATCTTAGAGATGAACTTATAGGATATGTATTTGGAATACCTGATTATACAGAACTTGGATATAAAGGAAAAATAGAGACAATGATTCTTAAAACAATAGCCGTTTCTCCTGTATATAATGGAAAAGGAATGGGGTATATTCTTATAAACTCTCTTGTTGAAGAGGCAGAAAAGGAAGGATATGAAAATGTCATATATGCATTGATGCATGAAAGTAATATCTCTAAAAATATAGGACTGCAGCTGGGAAATATATTAAGAAGATATACCTTGTTTATAAAAGAATTATAAAATATCAGAATTTTTTGAAAGGTGAGATATGACAATAATAAGTAAAATGAAGGAACTGAAGGACAAATATCCTGAAAAGACTGCACTGATAGATGTAAAAACAGGTAGTAAGATTACCTTCAGGGAATTTGATGACAAATCTGATAAGATATGTTTTTATTTAAAAGGAAAAAACTTCAGGAAGGGAGATAAAGTTGTAGTTTTTGTTCCCATTGGAATAGAATTTTATCTTATTCTGACAGCCATATTTAAAATGGGCCTTCAGGCTGTGTTTATTGACCCATATGCAGGTGTTGAGCATATAAACAGATGCTGTGAAATGATTTCGCCTGAAGGAATAATTGGAAGTGGAAAAACTCTTTTAAAGGGATTTTTTCTAAAAGGTATAAGAAAAATTGGGAAAAAAATTAATTATGAGAAAATAATGAAGGAAGCTGAAACAACATCCCTTACAAATAGTGTGGAGGATAAGGGAATCAATGAAAATACACCTGCTCTCATTAGTTTTACGAGTGGAAGCACAGGTTTTCCTAAAATTATAATGAGAACGCATGGATTTTTAATTGGCCAGCACAATGTACTTGAAAAGAATCTGAAATTTCAGGAAGGAACAGCGGTGTATTCGTCATTTCCAATATTTCTGCTTTCCCATATGGCTACGGGAGCAACCGTGTTTATTCCTGACATAAACTGGCAGAAACCTTCTGAATCAAAATTTCAGGATATTGTACAGTGTATAAGAAAAAATAATATAGAAAATATTATTCTTCCTCCTGTAATTTTTGAAAATATTACCGAGTGCTGTAAAAAAGATGGGATACAGCTAAATAATGTTCAGACAGTGTACACAGGGGGAGCACCTGTCTTTCCATGGCTTATGGAGAAAATCAGAAAAACATTTATAAATGCTGAGATTAGCGCATTATATGGAGCTTCAGAAGCTGAACCAATATCAAGGCTGAATTTTGAAGATTTAACAGAAGATGATATTAAAAGTATGAAAAATGGAGATGGACTTCTCGCAGGAAAGATAGTTGAAGGATTGGAACTTAAAATAGAAGAAATACATGTAAAGGAACTGGACAGAAATTTTGCAGAAGAAAATAGCAATGTAGAAATTAATTCAGAAGTTAGAGGAGAAATACTTGTAAAGGGTGAAAATGTAGTAAACGGATATTTAAACGTTCAAAAAAATCCTGATGAAAAATGGCATAGGACAGGAGATATGGGGTATATTAACAGTAATGGCCAGTTAGTATTACTAGGAAGAGTTAAAGGGAGAATACAGATTGGAGAAAAGATTTACTATCCCTTTGCAGTGGAAACCGCATTTTCCTTTTGTGAAATTCTCAAAAAATCAGTACTGATTTCAAAAAATGAAAAGCTTTATCTTCTTGTTGAAAGAAATTCCGAATATAAAGGAAATTTATCTGAAAATATTGAAATTATGGAACTGAAGAAAAAGTTTGGGATATATGAAATAGTTGAAACTGAAATTCCTATGGATAAGAGGCATAACAGCAAGACGGACTATAAGAAGCTGGAAGAGATAGTTAAAAAAATATAGAAAGGAAAAGGAAATTTTATGAATAAAGAAGCAAAAGAATTAATTCAGGAGGGGTTAAAGTTGTTTTCATTATATGACAGAAGAGCTTTGAAAAGATTTTATCTTTCAGCAGAAAAGAGTGAGGCAGACTTGTCATATCTCGATGAAAAGTATCAGACTCATATGCGTTCTAAAGCAAGAGGACTGTTTTTTGATTTTTTAGGAGGAATTATAGAAGGCATTGCAAGCTCAGGAAGTCCGTTTAGTCATTCTTTGGATAGAGCGATGACCATTGAAAAGCGAGAACAGTATAATGAAAAGAAATTAATACTAAGGTATAAAATTAAAGATTTTATTGAAAGTACACCAGTAGACAGTAATACAGGATATTTACTTTCCATGATTGACTTCTATTGTCAGTAAAATCTATTTATATATAATATTGTAAGAGGAGAAATAAATGAGTCAAAATAATATAAATTCAAAAAAATCAATAATCCAAAATATAAAAAACTTCAAAATATATCTGAATGAACGGTTTCCATTAGGAAAAAACTCAATTTTTGTACTAATTTTTACTTTATCAGGATATATCTATACAGGATTACTATATAATTCAAAAATCATTAATCAGATTTTTTCAAAAGAAATTAAAGTGCCAATGCCTTGGCATAAAATAGTTGCTTTATTTATCATAATTTTTATGTTTTTCTTACAATTAAGAATTACAGATGAATTTAAGGATTATGAAGAAGATTTAAAATACAGGGCTTACCGTCCTGTTCAAAGAGGAGTAGTAACTTTAAAAGCATTGGGAAAAATAGGAATTGCTACCGTTATTATACAAATAATTCTTGCGTATGTTATAGATTTTAAAATTATATATTTTATGATAATAGTATGGTTTTATATGTTTTTAATGGCAAAGGAATTTTTTATAAAAGAGTGGCTTACAAAAAGAATTTTAATTTATGCTCTATCTCACGTTGTAATAATGATTTTTATTACTCTTGTTATTGTAAATGCTACACAATATATCATATTAGGCGAAGCAGAAAATATTTTTAAATTTGGAGCGTTGCAATGGTATAGACATAATATTGATATTGCCCTAATTCCTCTTTTTGCATTAAATTATCTAAACGGAATTGTTCTAGAAATTGGAAGAAAAACGAGAAGAGCTGACGAAGAAGAACATGGAGTGCAGACGTATAGCAAACTTTGGGGAAAGAAAAAGGCTGTAGTAATTTTAAGTTTACTTTTTGCTGTTGAATATTTTCTTGTCATTCTTGGGCTTGCCCATACTTATGAAAAATATTTTTTCTTTGGTGGATTAACATTGCTTATAATATTGATAGTTTCGATATATTTTATGGTAAAATTTTTGAAAAAGGATTTATCAGGAAAAATTGTAGAAAGCGTGTCGGGACTTTGGATTATTTTTTCTAGTATAGGGATGGGGCTTCTTCCGTATTTTGTATTTAGCTTGATAAAATAAATTAAAGAAACAAGAGTTTGGAAAATAATTATTCTCTTGTTTTTTTTGTACTTCGAATTTTAAAAAATAAAATACTATTTTCCATTTAAACATCTGATTTGTTATAAATTTCTTTTGCTTTTTTACTTTTAAAGAAATTTTTTAGATAAATTTAAAAATAGACTTCCATTTGAGAAAAATCGAGATATAATTATAACATAGACTGACCTAAAGGAAGTGGTAAATGATGATCGAACTAGAAAAATTGTCTACTGAAGAAAATAATCCAAACAGCAAGGATATTGAACTGCAGGATAGCCTTGAGATTGTGAGAAGAATAAATGAGGAAGACAAGAAAGTGGCGTTTTGTGTAGAAAAAGAATTAGAGAGTATTTCATGGCTGATAGATGCTATTTTGTCAAGATATGAAAAAGAAACAAGGATAATATATGTTGGGGCTGGAACGTCAGGAAGGCTGGGAATACTTGATGCGTCAGAATGTCCTCCCACTTATGGGGTTTCCTTTGAAAAAGTTCAAGGGTTGATTGCTGGCGGAAATGAAGCGATATTCAAGGCTAAGGAAAATGCTGAGGATAGTCCCGAACTGGGAAAACAGGATTTGCTAAATATTAATCTTACAGAAAATGATGCAGTTATTGGGCTTGCCGCTTCTGGCAGAACTCCCTATGTTTTAGGGGCAATAGAATATGCAAATAGCATTGGTGCAGTTACTGGAAGTATAACTTGCTCGAAAAATTCTGATTTATCCAAAGTCAGTCAATATCCAATAGAAGTTCCCGTTGGTGCTGAAATTGTTACTGGCTCTACCAGAATGAAAGCAGGAACAGCCCAGAAGATGATACTTAATATGATTT